>CYGL01000026.1_pt1 | contig 70235 bp, 81 predicted proteins | sample 485531 | NCBI WGS metagenome assembly CYGL01 (sample SAMEA3497897, study PRJEB9818) | human gut metagenome | reverse complement strand
GCGTATAGAATTACTGGAATAGCAAGTTCGCATATCAGAGAATGCTGCAATGGTTTAAGAAAAACATCTGGAGGATATTGTTGGAAATTTAAAAATAAATAAAAATGAAGAAGGTATTAAAACTTACAGTAAACAAAGAATGGTTTTCTCGTATTTTATCGGGCGAAAAAAACTGAAGAGTATCGTGAGATTAAGCCGTATTGGGTAGCACGATTGTTTCAAAACAACAGCAATATTGTTGATGTGCAATATTTAGCTTCAAGTTTAGCAGGACGTACGGATTTACTTAAAGGATATATTGATGCACATAGAATTGTGTTAAAACCATATACCCACGTCCTCTTCATCAACGGCTACCGCAAGGATAGTCCACGAATTGAGAAGGAGATTGATAGTATTACCATCGGCAAGCCTAAAAAAGGTCTATGTCCCGACAAGTGGCTTGATACAGAGTTTTTTATCATTAAATTTAAGTGATATGAATTACATACAATGTGATGAATGTAAATATAGATTAGTCTGTAACGGAGAGCCACTTACTAGTGGAAGTACAGGAAGTTGCGACCATCGTGTTATCAGCAATACTCCTATATTTCAAAAGATTAAAACACCATCAGATGAAAGATACGCTGACATTTGGAATTGGTAAATATTCATAAATTAAGTTTAAGGGATATGAAAATAAAGAATTTACCTAAGAAGATTTATCTCAATATCTGTAGCAATGAAGATGAGGTAGATTACAATGAGCTGAACGGGGTAACGTTCAGTACAGAAAAGATTGGTGTTACTGATTGTAACACAGAAAACGTTCCTTACGTGAATGCTGCATCATTATGGCACGACCTAAAGGAAGAGAAGCCACCATTAAAAAAGTGGGTAATGTTCCGATATAGTGGTAGAGGCGTAAATCCTACGTCTCTTCACCACGGAGCGATGAGTGATGATGGATGGATAGTCACTAGAGGAGACGGAACACAGCGTATTGAAGTTCTGTACGAGTGCTACGATAAGATTGAGTGGCTTGACTTTGATGAACTAAAATAGCGATAGCGTATGACAAACGAGGAATTTTGTAAGGCTCATATAGGTGAGCGAGTTCTTTTTAAAGGCAAGGATATCGGGGCATACGTAGCAGGTTATGTAGAGGAAAAGTATATTATCTTAGGATTTGATGATTATACAGGCTGCATTCTGTGCTTCACTTCAAAAGTGAAAAATCTTTGTGACATATATCACTCATACCGATTCGCAAAGTTGAAGTATTTGGAAGTGATAAAACATCAGTAATATGGAAAAAGAAGAAAAATGTTGTGGTAACTGTCTTTGGATGGGACGCGAAGACATCTTAGGCAATGGATGGTGCTACAAAAAAGATTGCGAAACATCTTGTGATAAGGTTTGCAAGAAACATGAATTTTAAACTTTAAATATTTAAATGGAAAATAACAATTTAACATTAGACGAGTATCAGCAGTTAGCTCTAGAGACTGCTATTTATCCTAGCCCTATCATTTATCCTACATTAGGATTAACTGGTGAGGCAGGCGAAGTTTCCGATAAGGTTAAGAAAGTGTTGAGAGACAACGATTCTGTTTTTACAGATGAAAAGAAGTTGGAAATCGCCAAAGAGATTGGTGATGTATTGTGGTACTGCGCAACTCTTTCTCACGATATAGGCTTCAAACTTAGCGATATCGGAAAGATGAATTACGAAAAACTCCATTCTCGCCAGTTGAGGGGGAAATTACATGGAAGTGGTGATAATCGATAGCCTATGAACGTACTTACAGACGAACAGAAAAATTACATAAAGGAGCATCCGTGTGAGTCGCCAAGCAAATTGGCAAAGTTATTCGGATGCACCGTACAGACCATCTACTGGTGGCTGCATAAGGTACACGGGGATTCCTTTATCAAAAGGAAGAAGGAAGCGAAGGATGTGAGGAATCAGGCTATTCGTAATCTCTATCCAGATCTTTCTGCCACAGAGGTAGGGAAGATTCTCGGTATAACAAAGGCATCGGTCAACAACCTGGCAAGGAGGCTTGGGGTCAAGCATACAGATGAGACTACAAAACGAATACAGAAGGAGAGTGCTGCTCGTACACGTACCGATGAGGCTAATAGAAAGAGACAGGAAACACTGAGAAGGGTTCTTGCCGTTGAGAAGCTGAGAGCTGCCAGCGGTTTGCCACAGAAGACAAAGCGTAAGTTTAAGACAGTTTCCGGCAAGTGTATGAATGCCAGAAATTATCTTTGCCGAAAGTACAACTACTTTTATGACAAGGATTATGGAGAGTTGCTTACCCTGTTCTTTGACAGCAAAACAAGAATGCTGACCGACGAACAGAAAAAATACTACGAAACGGAGTATAGTATCAAGTTTCTGCAAGCTGAAGAAGATTGAATTTCTGTGTATTATCTATATGTTTAGGGGTGGCTACACATCGCGTGCGGTCACCCCTTTTTGTTTGTAAATCAACTAATAACCAAATAAAAACATTAGAAAAAACTAAGAACGTTTGTGTTGCTTTGACTTCCAGTATATCCAATCTAAAAATGCGAGAATGCCTATAAAAAGACAAACTGAAGCTATCTTACCTATGTTCAAGAAAGCTTTATCGGCCTTTGATAGTGGTCTCTCGACATATACTTTATCTTTCGATATTTTACTTATCACTGAGATTAAGGAGTCACACTTGCTATGATATATCGCAGCACTATCCTTGTATTCCTTAAGTCTCGAAATACTATCTCTCAGTATCTGTACATCTTCCTGTGATATCTCGTAAAATTCGTAGTGAAATCTGTCTTCGCCGACTTTGTTTCCGTTCGCATCGTATTTCGAAGCTGTACTATCCCTTATATGGGTCTTCTCTTTCGTTGTAGACTTCACCGATTCCTTGTGAGATACTTTATATGATTCCAGTTCCTTAATAAGCCTTGCGTTAAAGAGTGAATCCCACTTAGCCTCGTTATGCTTATCGGTGATGTATGTCTGTTTCTCTATCACACGTTCTTTCGCCTTACATCTACAGAACATTGATAGAATCAGCATTGCTACTGCAATGGCAATTGCAACCTTTGTTATCTTATCTATCCGTTTCATAAGCTACTGAATTACAATCGTTACTTTTTCCTTTTTATCCCAAGCTGTCTTCATGGCCTGAATGAACTTGCTAGTCCATAATCGAGAATCGCTAACCCAACCTTTCTTATCATTCTTACCACAAAGAATGCACCCCTCTGTGTCTTTTGCAGAGTTACCGGAATGAATACGGATACCATCGAACCCTGGTACATCCTTTAATAACGGTAACATCTTCTTGAATCTGTTAGAGTAGGTATATACGCATTCATAACTGCCGCTTGGTATTGCAGTCTGCCCATAAACCTTCTTCTTCTTGATTTCTTCAAGCTGCATATCTTGGCGCAATCCTCTATCAGTATCTTCAAGAGTATTGCAGCCGAACAATTCACCGTTGACATAAAGACGGCTGATAGTATAGCCATCCTTTTTCCAAGCTCTATCAATTAGTACTTCCATTTTTATTTTCCTCCTCTTTTTTATCAAACTCATTGTTGAGTCTGTCAATAATCGGTTTCCAATAGCTCGGCAATGCCTTCGCAAACTCAAACCTCAGAATATAGTAAATAACCCGGAATGAGATGTTCTTAGGGTACGCTTTAATGAGGTTCTTGAATGCGTTGCATAGATACACATAGCAGAATATGTATGTAAGCATCTTAATCACAAATAAAGCTTGTGTATTGTCGTTGCAACTTACCATAATTCCATACATGACATACACAATAACAATATACAAGAGCATTTCTAAAAGTGCGTTCTTGAACTTCGATGCAGAAAAGTTCTTGCATCGCACAACACTCACGCCGTCAGCCCTCATACCGCAGAAGATATTGAAGCCGAAGGCGATAACCAGCGCCAAAACGAAGCCTTCTGTTGGCGTTGCAAAGGCAAGTATAGCTGAAAATATAGTTACACCTATCTGCCGAATCTGTGATGAATCTAATAAATCTGTCATAATCTGTTATCCTGAATAATTAATAAAAATAAAGTTTCGGTCTTTTGATGCAAAGATAGCAAAAAAAACCGAAACTTCATTCAGAATAACGAAAAAAAATCAGATATTCAGATCATAATATGGCATTCCGCCGTTTTCCAGGAAAGAAACGCATTCGTCGAAAATCTTTCTCTCGAAATCAAGCGTGTTGATTTTCGGGAACCACTTCTTAATCTTTCCGGCGTTGCGTTTTACCATTTCACCCCACAAAACGCACCAATCATTAATGGTAATGTTGTCGTTCTTGACTTCGTGCCAATAGTCTTTGGCAACGTCTTTAGTGTGAAGCTGCTCAATGAGACAAAGGTGCATATCTGCCATTTCTTCGTCATAATGACACGCACCAATCTCTCCATTGACCTGCTTCATCATATCAAGCATTACGCTGTCATTCATTCCAACTTCGCAACAATCTGCCATGATCGTAACACAGTTCTTGATAGACTGCATGTCATTGCTAGCTATAATGTCTTCGAATACCTTTTTCATAACCGTATATTTTTGATGTTACTTCAGAAAATAATCTCTGATGTCGTATACGCCATCCTTGTCTTTTAACAAGTCGAGTGCAAGGTGGTTGGCATACTTAACCAGATGCTCTGTACCAATGTCCTTAACATCTTCTTTGCCGAGTATCTTGGCAATTGTACATCCGTGGTCGCTCACAACCTGATTCATTGCAACGTACAAAGCGTAATCGTTGTAGTAAGGCTTCTCCTCTGTCGCAAGTCCGAGACCGGTCATAGCATTGAGCCATGTCTGCATATCCCAAGTGGCAGGCGGATTCATGCCGTTTACAATCTCAGATGCCTCCTTCTTGGTGAGATAGTTCTTCCACTTGATAGCGCAAAGCTTATCAAGATACTCTTGTGCCAACTCTGGGTGTTTTACTGCCATATCATTCATCATGCAGCGCATCGTGTTTCCGAATACGTGCATATACTTCACGTTGGTTGATGAAGCCATCATTCCATACAGCTCATCAAACTTACTCATAATGTCTTTTGTTTCCATATCTTATATATTTTAACCTATTATCAAATCTTTCAACTCTACAAAGTCCTCCTCTGTGAAGTTGATGCTTCGCTTGCTTCCAAAGAGGATAGCGGTGGCAATTCCATCTGGCAGGTCAATAGACACAACGCCTTTATCGATATGTCCGTGAATAAAACCTACATCGAATTTGTAATCTTCCACGGATTTTAGCATCTGCATCATATCTTCAAATATCGTGTTGGCATCTATGTTTCCGTCTTCATCGGCGATGAATAGGGTAGCGTTGTCAATGCTCTTGCCCCAACTATCCTTGTGTTTGGCGATGATGTTATGTGAAGCTCGCTTCATATACACGGAAGGGATAGCCAGTGCAGGATTCTCCTTCACCATATCACTTATCCTTGCATCTGCCCACAGGTCAAGCGATGTAAGCAGTTTTTCTTTCAATTCAATTACGTTCATTTCTTAGTTTCTCCTTTATGTGTTTTGTTATACCAAGCGAGATACTCTTGCCAAGTTTTGTCGCTGTGGTTAGTCATATAATCGTTGAGCATAGCAGATTTTTGTTCCTCTGCTTGCGCTACTTCTTTTCTCAAACGCTGCATCAAAGATAAGTGCTTCTTCAATGCTTCCTGTCCTTGCTGAGTACTCTCAATGCGAGGGCGTATGATACGCAATTCCTCATCTTGCACTAGCTTAGACACATATTGCAAGCTATTAACGTATTCCTGATTCTGCATCAAGTACTGACGTTGTGCGCCCGTAAGATTGTCCTCAATCTTATCAATCTCATCCCAAAGTGGGGTGGCGGATTGCTGCGCTTGCATATTGATAGATGCTCGCTTCTGTTGTATAGCCTCGTACACCTTCTGCAACTCGGCATCCATCATCTGCGGCTGTTGCTGACTTGTGCCCATATCAAGTAAAGGGCTGTTTCCGAAATTCATCATAATCAATATCTTTAAGTTGGTGATATGTTATAGAGAGGTGAGAGGGCATCCACCAACGAGGGCAAACACCCCTCACCAACTCATTTCTTCTTAGTACGTCTTACGGTCTTTGCCTTGCTACGCACCAGTGCTGGGCGTTGTGGTGGTTGTAGTGCCGCAGTTGCAGCCGCTGTAACTACCATATCCCTGGAGTACTGGAGTGTTCGGGAGCATCAACTGCCCTCGCAAGCAGTTGCAAGTGTTCTCCTTGACGTAAGCCATCATGAGCTTCTCCTTGTAAGGAGTGAGGGCTTCCATAATGGCTACCTTCTTGTCGAGGTCACAATACTTAGCTTGCAACGCATCGTACTGGTCTCGCTGGTTCTTGTACAGACCGAAGTCCGCATCTACCTGAGACTTGTAAAGTCCGAACTCAGCCTGCATTGCACGGCGGTTCTCTGCGTTGATGGCATCAGTAGCACCCTTATACATAGAGAACTTCTCTGCGATGTCTGTCTCACGCATAGCGTAGAACTTGTTAGCGGTGTCGAGCTTCAGACCGAACATGTCGGTAAGCAACTTCACCTCATCGGCGCATTCCTTTTCCATTACCTGTAAGGCGGTTGGCTGATTGGAACTTGAATTAGCTCCGTAGGTGTTGATGTTTACGTTCTCAGGCATATTGCTGCCACCGAGAGAGCCGAACACACCACGACCATTGCCGTTGAGCAAAGCTAAAGCCAATCCACCGATGCCAATTCCGAGGGCTGTTCCTGCCAAACCCTTGCTGGCATACTCCTTCTTACCATCTTCGTAGATTTTCTTCTCCACGACTTTTGCATCTGTCATTTCCATAATACAATCTTTTGAAATCCTTAATATTAACTAACACTATTGTAACGTTACGGATGCAAAGGTACGAAGAATGATGGAGAACAAATACAACCCTATTATACTTTCTTTTAGTGGTTGATTATCAGCGGTTTAAGGTGATAGTAGGTAGTATCATATAAATAAAAAAGAGAGGCAATCACTTACCTCTCTTACTCAACTTGTAAGGAATACTTACAAGTTATGATTTTCTCTTACTCTTGATGAAGTGCAATATATCCCACTTCTTCCAATATCGGGTGTGCCCACGCTTCTTGCACTCGCCATTAGGTATATCGCCTCTAGCCACCATTCTGTTAAGGGTAGCATCAGAAATATGCAGCTTCTCCTTAACTTCCTCGGTGCTCAGCATCGGGTTGAGAACATGCGGCAGATAGTTCTCACAAAGGTCTTCTATCTCATCGCTACTCATTCCGCAAGCAGTTACCTTCTCCCCTCTCTTCTCTTGCTCGTCTGCTCGAAAGCAAGAGTCAGACAACGATTTTAATAACACTCCCAAGGTGTGATAACCAAATAACTTTCCCATATCATTATAATCTAGAGATTAAACTTTGACAGCCCTTGCCTGAGAAATACTTATCGGCAAAACCATATACATAAAATATAATGGTCATTACAAGTATTACAACATTAGCTTCCACCATTTCGTTGGTGGTAAAAACATTCCAATATACAATGTGTATAGCATTAATACCGAATAGGTATATAATCATAGGAATACGCCATCTGTAGCAGAGCCAGAAGAACCTACTTGCAAGTATAAGCACAAGCGGATGGATGTAAACTGAAAAATAGATAAATGCTGCCGATACCCAATTTTCCCTAAACCATACGCACATTTCTTTTTCATGAGATGCAAATGTTAAAATGCATGCAATATGAAAAAGCATGATAAACAGAGGCATCACTTCAACAATAATACTTGAACCAAGTGAGTAGCTTCACGCTGTAGCCTCTACCTGCAAGGATAATGACGTTAATCATTTCGCTAACGTCCATACCCTTAAACATTACTCTTGACAACTGTACAACACCGACTGATTGAACTAACCGATGGACTTCATCTTCTTCCTCTTTAGTCATAAATTCTTCTCCTTTTGTTTTTGGGTTTATTATTTGTTCTTAGTTCCTCATTCTTAATAATAAGGAAAGTGCTGCAAAAATAAACAATTCTGCACAAAAATATTCATTTTGAGCAATATTTTTATAGTTAAACTTTGCTAAAGTGACAATCTGTAAGGACCATTTCTACGCATATACCCAAAGAAGGCTTGTAGCAAATGCTTACTAGATAGGAGTTATCTCCTCTATTATGTCATTCCCTCTCATGTAAATTTCAACTTCTTTATGCTGGTCAAGAATAAGATTGATTTCATTCTCTGTGGGTATTCTGTTCAGTACCTTTACTTGCTTTGTATTGTGAATCATAGTAATTATCCATTAAAAACTCGAAATCTCTGTTATTTTTCTTCTTTAGTTTCTTCCGATTGATTACATCTCTCTTGTATTTATATTTGATGCGAACACAATCATAATGACCTTCTATATACAAATACTTGTAAAAACGCAAATCCATTCTTAGCATGATACGTTTTCTTATGTCGTAGCTATTACAATGTTTCATTAACCCAAGATAACTGTTTATGGAACATACATAATGCTGCAAATCCTCAATGGTACAATTTTCTGGCAAAGTATTCATATGGTGAATGAGTTGTTCGAAATTACTAACCATACGATTACTTACATATATTCTATCACGTTTTACTACCATTCCGGTAAATTTGATGCCTTTGTATACAGACTGCAGTTCTATCTTTCTGGGATGAAGCGTTACACCGATATTAGATAGATATGACCTCAACTTGGGTATCGAGGCGATTAATACCTGTCTACTCTGATGTATTAGAAAGAAATCATCTACGTATCTGCCATGCCAATAAATATGCAGAAACAGTTCTATCATCCAGTCGAAATCGCTTAGCCAGAAATTTGCATCGTGCTGACTTGTAAGATTACCTATAGGAAGTCCATGCCCTTCTTTTGCTCCTCTAAGAGTTTTGCCGGGCGGAACCTTCTTCATCATTTTTTCTGATGAACGTTTAATACAATTCTTAGCTGGATCATTCATAATGGTTATTCTTGAAACGTATCGTAAATCTTCAATATCGTCTCCCTTGTAATTATCAGTTATAAACGCATCAACTTTATCAGCAAGAGCTTTACGTGGAATACTCATAAAGAATCCTTTCATGTCGCATTTAAGATACCAACACGGCTTTGTAAAATTCTGAGAACATTCTTTTATATCGGCAGCTAACTGCTTTACGCCATAAAGTTGTCCTTTTCCTACCCTACAGTTAAACGTGCGGTCACTAAAAATGTTCTCAAAGAGGTTTTCTAAACGAATTGCAATATAATGATGAATAACTCTATCACGAAAATTAGCAGCAAAAACCTCTCGGTATACAGGTCGAGATACAACGAAGGTAATGGATGGCAGAGGTTCGTAAGTTCTAGAATTTACCTGTTCAGCCAAATCCGTGATATTTTCAAAAAGATTTATATCAAATCTTATCGCATCAGGCGATGATGCTTTATGCTTATGGCAGTCAAAGTATGCTGCCATCATATCCTCAGCCTTTACCATTACTATTGTTTCTCTAATTCTACTAATTAATGCTGTAACAGGACGTACCCGATTCGAATTGTCTACCTTACCGTTGTTGTTCCGATTGCCATTACTGAAATTCAGATTCCACGCATTGTTGCCTGAATTCTCAACACACGACCAGTAATTCGTCCGCTAATTTCTCGCTCTTTATTATACATCTTAGCTGCTTCGCTACATCGAACAAATGATGATACGACTTGACAGCAGCGAGACCATTACAAAATGAAGAATCACATTCTACTACAAGCCTTAACCTGTAATACTCTAGCTTTCTTCTAAGCAGGACTAACCTTTCTTAGAATTTCCCCAAGCTGTAGCCTGTCTTCCGATGACTGTTGTCAGTCTGCATATATCAGCTGACTGCCTTTCTGAGAATAACTTTCTCCGGAAGCAAAGACGAAGAATTGTCTTAAGAAGTTCAAACTTTACACGGAAGCCCATCATGTACTGATGCCGGTTATCCGCATACATGTTCGCTAACTGAATGTACTCGAAAAGTTCAAGAGCAACGCTTGTCATTTTCTCACCCAAGTCATAGCGATACATTCTCGGAAAATCGACCTTCATCATCGTGAGTTTATCCACTAGTTCAAACGTATCTTTGTATATCTGTAAATCCTTCGCTAATGCCATCTGATATTAAAGCCTTTTACTGCTAATTAATTCGTGATATTGTTATACTTATAACCTGTTGGCGGAATTAAAAAACCGCCTGAAAATTAGTATATTTTTATGGAGAAAAAGTTGTGCATCTCGTTGATTTTTAGTAACTTTGTAGTGTCCAATTATAAAGTTATATATTTCACGCTATGCACAACTTGTATGCAAATTTCGTAAAAATTCTTGAGATATGCAAGGATTTCTCCAAAAATTTAGTTAATGAGCTAGGAAATATTCCTCGCCCTGGAGTCGTACCACGTTTTTCAGACCTCGAAGTTGTTGCTTTGAGCTTGACAGCCGAGCATCTTAGCATCGACAGTGAAAACAACTTGTTCGATAGGCTGAAGGAGTATAAGGCAGATATGCCAAATCTGATTTCCCGACGCCAGTTCAATGACAGGCGAAAGTTCACTGCGGAACTATGTGAGAAGATTCGTAAGCGCATAGCGTCAAAGATGGATGGCGCAGAAGAATATTTCTGCATAGATTCCAAACCAATAGAGGTGTGTCGCTTGTTCAGAGGCTTGCGTTGCAAGATGAAAGGAACAGACGTAACAAACTCTCCTGCATTTGGCTATTGCGCTACTCAGAAGATATACTACTTTGGGTATAAGCTCCACGCTGTCTGTGGGTTAAGTGGAGTTATCCACTCGTATGACCTGAGTCCAGCTAATGTTCATGACATTCATTTTCTTAAAGATGTAAAGTTTCAATTCCATGACTGTTGCATCCTTGGCGATCGTGCTTACCTCAGTGCGGAACTACAGCAAGACTTGTTTTCTTCTGTAGGCATCAAGTTGGAAGTTCCATATCGCTTGAACATGAAGAATTGGCGACCAACATTTAAGCCTTATGCTAAGGCGAGGAAGAGAATCGAGACAAATTTCTCTCAACTTTGTGATCACTTCATGCTCTTCCGAAACTATGCTAAGCAAACACCAGGACTGTTTACCCGAATCATTGGGAAAATCAGCGCATTTACAGTCTTGCAATATATTAATTATGTAAACAACAGACCGATTGGCAGGGTTAAGTATGCGCTAAATTAATTCCGCCAACGGGTATACTTATAATATAAATCAACCTTTGCTCCTCAAAATCTTCATTGACCGTCCTGCGGACGGAAAGAGATAAAGAGATAAAATGTTTAAAATGCTGTAACAGGACGTACCCGACACGAACCGTCTACCTTACCGTAGTTGCTCCGAAGGCCACTACTGAAATTCAGAAGCCACGCACCGTTGCCTGAATCCTCAACACACGACCAGTAACCCGTCCGCTGCAAGAGTGATACAGACTGTTTCCCGGCATCCTTAATGCGCTGCAGGGCGAGATTGATAGTCTCGAAGTGCTGATGGATAAGCGCAAGGTCTCCCATAGTCGGGAGCCACCAATTGTGCTTACCAATCTGGCAAATCTTACTACCTTCTGTACGCTTCGTCATGTAGTTCCAGCAGTATGCAACCGCATACGTTGCAGGGTCATCGTTCTTATAATAGCTACTTGCCATGATGCCAGCAGTACGAGTTGAGCCATCAAAGGTATTCAAGTCTCCCGATGTCTGATACCCGACGGAACTGTCATTCTGCACGCTTCCCCATTTCATTGCACCCGATGGTTCAGTCAGAGCAATGCCCAGTCTGTAGCCACCATGCTGGATGACGATTATATCAGCATCGCCAGACGAGATGCCGATGCCAGTTGTCTGCCATGGTTCTATACGCATATACGAACCTATCATAGCAGTTTCACCTCCACTCTGCGAGCCCCAACCGTCATTTTGTATCTTACCGATGTACACACCATCCTGTAAAGGACGAAGATTCTGTTCAAGATAAGCCTGCATGCTTGCCTTGCTTGCGTTAGTAACTGCTTCTCCGTTCTGAGCTAGCCAGTCACTCATTCTTTTTGTTTGTATTGCCATAATCTAAAATGCATTACTAAATTATTCACCTGTAAATTGTCCGCTAATAGCATACCATGCGCCGCCGATACATTTAAAGCGTATATAGCTATTTGCTGTTGTTGTAACGCTATCGTTTTTGAAATTGGTGTACTCAACATTAATTTTTTCTACTGCTATGTTGCTTGGCACAATGGCTGTGTTTTGCTTAACATATAAATCATCATTGGTCTGTGCTTCAACGATTGTACGATAGCTTAAAGAACTCGACGACGACGACAATTTGGTAAAGATATTAATCTCCAGACCCTCGTAATTTGCAGCTTTTGGCAAAATTATAAATGTACGATTAGTCGGATTTTCCACATAGTAGAAATTATACGGCTCACGTACTGGGTCTATTTGGTAAGTAGTACCGGGTGTTACTTTTTTGATTTTACCGTAAAACATATTTGCTTTAACTGACCCCTCGAAAGTACCATTACACGTTACCGTAATGTCTTCAAAAGTTCCACTCTTGCACACGATTCCGTTCTTATCTGCCTTAAGAAGCACATTGCCTTTACCTTCTCCTTGGTCTGTAATGAGAATGTTGTCAACACCAAGGTTGTGGACATACGCTTTACGTGCAAGGAATAACCCCGTTGCAAGTCGCTTATAGTCTGTAATAGGCACGAAGTATATCGTGTTCGTAGGTACGACACCATTGCCCTTCGTTAATGATCTGATGCACTGATAAAAGTCATCCCTATACAGGACAATGTCAATCCATTGCTCGTTGCCTGTTCCGGATTCGATTGCAGAGCCATCCTGGATGTCTTCCCAATAGCGAGGGCGTTCTGTTGCGCCCTTTGCTCCCTTCTCTATCTCTGCAATAGATCCTGTCGCTGTTGCTAAGATATTACTTCTCATAGGCTAATCTGATGTTTGAATAATATAGGTTGCTCCACCATGACCGACAATCATTTCGCTAGTAACTTCAAAGGTTTCGGCTGGAGTTTCGAATTTTTGCAGTGAAACACCGGCATTGTCATAGATCCACATCTTGAACTTTTGGTTTTTAACGGTGTTACGTACACCATTATCATTATACCAGAGGATAGGCTTATAGTAGATAGTCTTTCCATCCCCTCTGGTAAATTGTTCAACTGTAGGAAATCCATTTTCATCACAAGGGTTTGCATGAATATTGTAAGGGTCAGAAGCATCATTTACGGTCTGTACGTCCTGCCCATATAAGTCATCATTCTTGTATACTTCCACCTTAACTAAAGCAGACGAGTTTACCTGCGACTCCAATATTGTAAAAACATCAGAAGTCTCAGTCTGTAGGCTCCATGCTCCACCCTCTTCAATATACCATTTAAATGTATATCCAAGACCTGCGGCAGATTTGTTATCAACCTGTCGCCGAAGTTTGCAAGTTCCATTTCTTTGTGCGAATGGTGAAATAATTAGTATCACCTGCGACAATCGTTACCTTCTTGGTATTTTCTGTTCCAAGGGTAATTGACACCTGATATGCACTAGATAGTTTAACAGAAGAGTTTACAACAGAAACATCTGCCTCACCTCTAATAAGGAAGGAGTTGCACCCATTCACCTTTACAAGATTTTTATTTACTTGTAAAGCCTGAACTTTGGTAAAGCCACTTTCAGCGTCACCAATCTGTTGCGTTGTCTTTGTGAAATGACCAGTTTCCCCACCGAAGATATTTTTCGATACTCCCTGCGAATCAAACAAGATTTCAGTAGTACCAATAAACCAGTGCATGTTAGCATCTTCTATGGATGCGAGTCCATTTCCACTACCAACCTCGGAAGAGTAGGCAAGAAAAACTAATACTGGCTTGGTTACTCCACTGGCTTCGAAGTCAGGAGCAATATTTGTAGGTGCATCAACATCTCCAAGATATGTTTGATACAAGTCACCTAACTGACATTGTATAACGGTGTAAAAAGTAGTACCATTACTCACAACGGTAATCTGTCCAGTTGTAGACGCTTTTGCATTAGCCATTATTCACCTCGCTTTCTTTTTTAACAGCATCCTCTTTTACCTCGTCAGGGTCATAGCACTTTGCTGGATTTTCTACTGTGCCATCAATCTCCATGCGAGTTTGCTCTGGGGTAAGAAGTGCACCACCAACTTTCTCTGCACGTTCACTAAGTGTAAGACCGGTCACACCATTCAAGTCGCTTTGAAACAAAATAATGTTTCCATCAGCGCTTTTTTGTGCCAGTTACGAAAGAAGGAAGAATCCTCTCCTTCACCTCTGGCTTAACTTTTACATAATATGCCATACTGAATTATATTTAGATTAAACAATTACTGGCTTTTCAATGAGTCTGGCATCTTCATCTACAAGATAGCTACCTTCATCGTCAACCATAGCTGCGGTAGCACCACGATCACATATCTCCAGTTGAATAAACTTAGCCTTTATCTGCTTCTACAGATATTTGTGATCCAGTGCCGATAAGAGTTCTGATTGTCGAAATTGTTCCATCACTATTCCTGGAAGAAGTACAGATATACCAATTAGCGAAAGCTATGTTCTCCCAATTAGGAATCTCACCTTGCGTGTCAGAGACTATCGCTTTCAATAGTACATTCACGTTACCAGACACCCTAGCATTGGAATTAGTGAACATTGCTCTGATTGGAGGGAAACATCTTATGAGGGTAGTAGATGCTACAGGATCACCCGGTTCTGGTTCAGACGGAAGATTTCCATCTATTCTGTAAGAGCACTTTACTTCATAGGCAATTTCCTCTCCCATCTTATCGCGGTCTATTGTGATAGAAGTAATCTGACCATTCTTTCCAGTCATAGCGGATGTAATCTCCCAATTTTCTTCATCATCTACACTAGTGATAAGTTTCTTGGTCTTATCGTTCATCACCCGATACCAGAATATCTTTACCTTTGTACTTTCCGTCATGTTATGCGAGCCAACCATCACCAATGCTTTAATGGTTCTGGTAGCTTGTTGACGGAATGGGTTCCATTTGTCGGTATTTGGCATATCAAGAGTTATGGAGGCTCTAGCGTCCGTAACATCTTCTAGTACCAAAGGAATATCTTTAGTAAATCTGTAGGAATATCCACTTACAGAATCTTCCCATGTACCTACAAAACGAAGCGTTCTTCTTACACCTACAACAGCGTTGGAACTGACGGTTATCTGTCCCTTGCTTTCACCTGATACGACAACCTGATAACCTTCCTTTGTGCTGCCGCTCTGCGTTGCAATTTCCGTCTGACCTGATGATGTTACCTCAATCCATCTGAACGAGGCAAGAGAAGAGTTTACCATGATTGACGACACAGGACTATCAGGGTCTATAAGTCGACACTCTGGGAATACTACCAAATTAGAAGCGCTGTAGTCTGGTGTATAGAGATTAGTGACCGCATCATAAGTCTGGCGGTTCACCGTATTTGTCCTTACAACCATGTTGCAGCATTGATGATAGCATACCGGCTGAATATCTATCTTCTTTTGCTCTGACTGTGCTAAAATATTATTTGCCATAACAATAAATATTAAATATTAAAATTGAACAGAATATGTAGCTGCCTTAGCTTCCGTTGTTGTCTGGTATTCTGCCGAGCAAGTAAAATATACTTGCCCTACTCTATATTCATCTCCGCCTAGGTCTTCATAGGTAATTGGAAGAGTTAAACCAACGTTATTATGAGCCTTATTCCATGCTAAATCTAATTCTTCATTTCCCGTATCTCGCTGCCAAATTATATTTTTTAGTTTTTTAGTAACATCCAAACCATTATATCTTGCTTGCAAAGATAGCCTTGTAAAGGCCTTATAGCTGCCATCCGCATTGAGGACTCGTAACTGATAAGTCTTCCAGGTCCAGCCCATAGATGAAGACATCGCCAAAACAAAGCCTGAAGCTACAATACTTTCTGCTAAATTATTAATAGCTTCAGTAGTAGCTTTTTGACTCATTATTGAGCCAGGATTATTACCCATTTCTTGTTCTAGCTTGACCAGGTTATAAATCTCCCAATTATTGCCGAAAGTATAGATGATACTGACACCTGCGTCAGCTATTACACCTTTACCAAAATTGGAATATTCGCCTTCTTCCTTTGCTATATAAAACATTTTTGCTCCATCAGTCTTATCAGGAATGGTGGATGTTGTCGCAATCCCCATAAAGGTTGCTCCTCGTATTTTGCTTACGATATTAACTATATTAGTAATCAATTCATCCCAATAAGAATCACGCTTAGCATTAACACACCATGTTGCCCTATCAGCATTCCAATAGTGCGCCCATCCTTCTATATCTACGAAATCACCATCCACACCGCCATTGGGGTAACGGCGTTCTACAGCGTAAATATCGGGGAAAGTCCCTTTAAAATGGGAAGAAGATGTGTCTATATTACTAGCCATAAAATATTATATTTGAGATAATTGGTTATACTTTTCTGCCAGTTCGCTCTCCTTCTTGCTTACAAGGAAGATGGAAACAGCACGATAAATGAGATATTTCTTGCATTCATCAGTTAGGGCAAGGATGATTTTCTGGTCTATCACTTCGTTTTCATGCCCAGTTTTAGTAGAATGCACATCCTCCAACTTCTGATAAGGAATATAAGTGAACAGTTCAACCTCATGATCATATACAGCTCCAACAGGCGCATGGTTGGCATCATACCTACCAGCAGTCCAATACATCAGCACTCGTTTGCCTGTTATTGGTGATGTAGTAATCATACCTTTAGGCTTCTGGGGAGTTCCCCTGGTCCATCGGGAGGCTTGCATCTGAGCCTCCTTGCTACCAGGTTCCATCAGCATAGTCAGCGTACTTTGCCAACTTTTCAGTTTCAGTTCTACCAGTCTCAGCCAATCTTCAGGAATTGTCAGGCATCCATGACCATCTGTAAACTGCGTTTGGATGGCATCATAATCCTGTTTTCCACTTTCATTCAGCGACACTTCTACCCTTTGGGGGAGAATCATCTGTGCCGGTGCTTGCAGCAAAATCTGTTGTGCTGCCGTTTCAATGGCTTGCTTCATTTCCGTGTCCGAGTCATCCGTAATGATGTCATTCACCTCATCATGGATCACTTCGTCCATAGCTATGCGCATTTCCTTCACAAGGTCACTCATAAGAACTTCCATAAGCAAGAAACCTATTAACTAAAAATTATAAATTAAAACTCAATCACCACACCCAGCTCTTTAGCCTTCTCCTTCACACTCGAAGGTGATTTCAGTTTCCTTACATCTACCTTATACGTCTTCTGGAGATAATTTTTTGCCTTGGTGATGTTCTCGAAATGAAGGGCATTCTCGTCCTTCACCTGCTCTTCTTTTTGTTGCTGAATCTGCTCCTCTTCCGGCTGGCTCTCATCAATGATACGGCCTGCCTTCGTAAGAGGATGTTTCCTGATGCACTCTGCCACCTGCTTACTATCCGTAATATAGGAATAGGCATCGTTTCCGCACCGTTCAAACTCAATGTTCTTAATCAGTCCGCTCGGCAGAGTCACAACAAAAATGAGCATACTTTTAGCTACAAATCTATACATATCTATTTGTGTTTATGGTGAAGGGATAGCGAGGCTGCATTAGCCTCAACTATCCCCTAGATTGATATATGTAGAAAACCTATCAGTTTCCTATACGATCGATTACGCTGCCTCACGAATCTGCTCATCGGTCACACCATCAGCAGTGAAGTCTGGTCGAGCAACACGCGCATGAGCATCAGGGAAGGTAAGTACCCAGCAGCTATACTCCTCCATCACAACACCTGCAGTGTTACGAATCAAGAGATCCTTAGCGTTAAACTCATTTCTGGTCCATGTGCCGAATACATACTTATCCAGATAACGAGCATCCAGGCAGAAAGCTCTACCATCCATACCCCAGGAGTTAAAAGCATCGTGACGATAAATCAGAATCTTAGTACCCATACTCTCGAACTTCTCGAAATCAAGTTTCCAACCCTGATAGTCCTTTTCTGTCTGTGTAATGATACGCTTGTTAGAGCGAAGGTTAGCAAATGCCTGATAAATTAAGTTGTCAACGAAGAGAAGTTTGGTACGGCTAGAGTTACCAGCACCCTTCAACATAGCAGCAATAAACTGAGTCAACTCTTTCTCGCTGATTACATACTCGTATACCTGCTTCACAACCTCAGTTGCACTATCAGAGTTTATAACCTTTACCTTCGTTGTTACAGGAACAAGATCGCCTTTATCGTTCCTTTGCATCTTTGGCTCCCAGTGACCTAGTTGTAAATCCTTTCCAGCTTCCCAGAAGATGCCGCCCATAGTGTATACCATACCGACATCCTTTCCACCATTCGACTGAGAACGATAGCCAAAGAGACCACTCAACTCCTGGCCCTGACGCATATCATCCATCGCCATTTTCTCCTGTCTGGTGAAGTCCCACTGAACCTGGGTCTTCATCATACGGTCAATAAGTGATTCCTCTACCTGCATGATGAATCGCTGGCAATACTGGAAGCTCTTGTCAGGCATAGAATAGTAACTACCTGTTTCAACCTCCTTTTCTCCAGCGGCTCTACCAAGTCGCATTACTACTGTTCCAATGGCTATATCCTCAGGAATGTCTCTGTTACCACGTGATGCATTCTTTTTGCCATTCAGTGCATAACAGGTTGGATTACCATCGTTGTCAACAGACGTAACTCGCAACTGCAGAGGAATCATCTTGCTTCTGTCGGTACCATTATCATCAAAGCCCAACATGTCGTTAACCATAATAATGTCACCAATACCAAACACAGTAGGATTTTCTACCTTAAATGTCACTGAGCCACCACTTGTAGTTTTAGCAAGTTTCTCAGTTAGTTTGGTTTTGATTGGTCGCTGACCGATGGAATAATATTCGATGCGGTTGCTGTCAACAGGAGTCATTCGTTTCGAAGCTCTAAGAATCTGATCAATAGGGCAACTCTCCAATTTCATTTCTACCACGGTTGGGTTAACATGTGCTACATAGTAGTCCCAATTTCCCATTTTTTCCTGCTGTTCCTGACTAGCAAGCTGCCCATTTAGGACCAGTACCACCACCACCAGGACCATCTATAGGACCAGTCGGGCCACCACCACCTTCACCAGGTGGAACAGCAGGAGGATTTTCTGCCATCGCATAAGAACTACCACCACTAAGAATCATGACGAGCACCGCCATCATGAAACCAAACCATTTCTTAAACTGTTTCATAATCTATACATTTAAAATTATTAATTATAAATTTCTAAATTCTACATTCCAACCATCTTGCTGTACACCTGTTCTGTACGGCTTTTTTCCTTTGGAAGTGAAGGTGCACCACCGCCACCATCGATGTTGATGTTCTTCTTGCCGCCCTGCTTGCCATCATGCAGTTGTTTCTGCTGGTCAATCTTCTCGTTCTTACCACGCTTGTAGCCTCGCTCTTCTGCATCGGCCACGGCCTTGTCGAAGTCCTTGATTTGAAAGAGGCGCAAGAAGTCTTCCTTCTTTAAGCCATACCGAGCTGCACGCCATATAAAACCATCATCATCGTGATCCTCGCCATCATCGCTACGCTTGTAAAGCCATTCTATCAAATCGGTAATCGCCTCAGGCTTCAATTTCGCTTCTTTAATAGCAGCGTCAAGTTCGGCATCTTCCTGCTCCATATTGGCAGCAAGTTGCTCATTGTCCTTTGCTAGTTTCTCGCTGGCTTCAAGTTTCTCTTTCTCGCTAGCCTTCAAACGAGCCTTAGCTTTCTCGTCACCATTGATGGCATCAACATAGTCCTGACCCAACTCATCAATAATGAAATCGATAAAATTGAAGTCGCTGCCATCGGCATTTTTCTTTGTAACAAGACCTGTCACCAGACTTGGAGCATGAGGGTTGTCCTGCAACATTTTGTTGAAGTCATCCATTTTTTGCTTATTCTGGTCATACTGGTTGTAATCGGTCGAAAGTTGACCATAAACAGCCTCATCATCGTCCATATTCAAGTCCGGATAACGCTGAGCAAGACGCTCTCTGAAAGAATCTCGCTTTGACTTAACTTTCTGATTATCAATAATTTCTTTTGCCATAAATATTCATTTTTAATATTTGTGTGCTAAATTAAGGAAAATTTCGCATTACTTTGTGATAAGTTCTGCATCTTGATGAATTAATTTTGTTGGTATGAAACATCTAAATTCCATATCCGAAATTTACCTTAAAAGAGATCAAGAAATGTATCTGCTCTTTCGTAAGGCCAAGAGGATGGTAGAATATCCTACCACCATGGCTAAGATATGCGATTACATCGCCAAGATGCCTGCCTCTTGCTATTATCTTGCCGATAGCACAGCCTATCGGTATGTATGTAAACGCATCAAAGGAGAAAAGCCTAAATTCGGCAAATATCAAGCCATGAAAGAAAAACTCTTTGAAGATTTCTATCAGGATTTCTTGCGTCTCCGGCAGATGGATCAATACAAGGAATACAATACCAAAAATCTTGTGTATGTATGCCTGAATCTTCCTGCGCCCAATTTGGGTATGGCTCCACGCTACATACAGATGAAAATAAACAATTATTTCCGCAATAAGAAAACATCATTCATAACTCGATAAATCACTTCCATTATGCGTACATTATATATTACACTTCTCATCATCCTCCTGATGGCTTTCATCATTCCGCTTCATGCCTCGCTGGCTGTGTCTCCATCATCACCATTATACACCCATTTCGCCTATATGTTCGGTCATGCCAACTTTATACACTGGGGTATCAACGGCTGGTGCATATTGATGGTTCATCATCAGTTCCGTTTCCATCGCTTACTGGCAGCATGGCTCTGCTCCGTATTGCTTTCGTTCATATACTATCCGGCATTACCTGTATTGGGTGCATCCGTATTGATTTCTTTCTTCATGGGATTCTCAGCGCAATGGTATTATCGGTATCACCGCATCTACTTCTGGCAGATGATGCTCGGTATGGCTATAGGTTTCCTTCTACCTTACATAGCTGGTATCTTCCACATAGTTCTATTCTGTTTAGGTTTCATTTATGCCAAGGCAGAGAGATTTATCAGACATGCCAACACACTTAACATTTAACATTCAACACTTAACATTATTATATATAACGAATGCCAGTAGCAAAATCCTCCTTAAAGGTTCGACCTCAGCAGCAGATTTCTGATAAGAAACTCAAAGAGATTCTTGAAGAAGATAAGAGAAGACTCCAAAGTCTCCTCGCTACTTATCGTCCCATTACAGGAGAGAATGCCCCTGGTCTCCGCTTTGAATGTGTCATCACGGACTTCTTAAAGGGAAAGAAACTCTGGCTCCCGGTGGAAATGCTGAAAGAAAAGAAGTTCTGCGCCATCATCAAATGTGGTTCTATAGAGGCCTTTTGCGATAAGTACATGCCAGACTTCGACCAAGAGAAGGCTCGTGATGCAGTCTTCCGGTATCTCATCCGCCTGCGCTGTAAGCACGATTTCTATTTCTTCGCCTACGCCTACGCCCGAATCAAGAATAAGGATGGAGGTGAAGATATACCTTTTCTTCTTCGCAATGCCCAGATCAAACTAGCCAAGGTCTTCGAACAGTTACGCCTGCACAGTCAGTACCACTATATCCGTGTCATTCTCTTAAAGTGCCGCCAATGGGGTGGTTCTACCCTCACCGACATCTACATGGCTTGGCTGCAGATCTTCTGGAAGACAAACTGGAATAGTAATATCGTTGGCCACCAGTCTTCATCTGCCACACAGGTATTCGATATGTACGAGAAGCTAATTAATGCCATTCCTACATGGCTCTTCTACGATATTGGTGTACCATTTAAGAACGACCCTCGCAAAATCAAGACATCAGGAACCATACAGAATATCAAGTATCTCATTCCACGCGATTGCAAGATACAGACGGGTTCTGCCCGTAACCCAGAATCTTGTCGTTCTGGTGATGCTGCCCTTGCTCATATCACAGAGGAAGCCTTCTTCCCTAATACCACAGAGTGGACTCCGGCTAAGGTGATTAAGGCTGCATCATCATCTATCCAACCGGACCCTCTAACCTTTATCGTAAGAGAGTCAACGCCAAACGGACGAGAAAACGAGTTCCACGATGCCTGGGTAGCTGCAAACTCAGTAGACAAGGATGGTAAACCTCTGTCAGCATTTACTCCTGTATTCGTGGCATGGTTCGAAATTGAAAAATATATATTGCCATTTGCTTCCGAGGATGAACGTGCCGATTTCGCCATCTGGCTGTGGAAGAATCGCAATGACGAGCAAGGTCATGGTAAGTACTATTGGTGGCTCTACGAATGTAAAGGCGCATCCTTCGAGGGCATCCATTGGTATATTGAGAAGTCCAAGGAGTATGAGACTCTTGACGATATGCGTCAGGAGTTTCCTTCTGATGATGTAGAAGCCTTCCTCTTCTCCGGTACTACAGTCTTCGATCCATACAAGTTGAAGGAAATGGAAGAGGACTGCAAGGGTATCGAGCCTATCATGGTGGGTGACATTGAAGGTGATTCTTATGATGCTGCCGATGATGCTTGTATGAACAACATCCGCTTCATAGAACGTCCAGGTGGACCATTGAAGGTGTGGGCTGGACCAGACAACTCTGAGATTGTCAGACATCGGTATATCGTAGCCTGCGATATTGGTGGTTCTCACAAAACCAGCGACTTCTCAGATATTGTAGTCCTCGACCGCTATGATGAAATCTATGGTGGTGTACCGGAAATCGTAGCTGAATGGCATGGCCACTGCGATGCCGATCAGCTAGCTATGCGCTGCGCCCAGATAGCCCATTTCTATAATGATGCTTATCTGGTCATCGAGAACAATACGGCCTATTCGAGAATGAACAATACTGAGGGTAACCAGTCAGAGTTGTTCTTCCCTATCCTCCTCCCACTCTACGACAACCTGTATAGTGCCTCCCAGTCCAAACTGAAGAAGGTAAAGAATATCGAAATGAAATGGGGATTCAATACCAACAAGGCAACCAAGGTGGCAGTAGTGAAGACCATGGCTCGCATCATCCGTGATGGTGGCTATATGGAGCGAGAACTTGCGGCAATAGACGAATGTACCTATTTCCTCTATTACAAACAGAATGACTGCTATGGAGCAGTAGCCGGCAAGCATGATGACCGTGTCATGGCCAGAGCCATAGCCCTCTACGTAGAGAAGGATATGCCAGCACCGGAAATCGTTCCATTCCGTTCAAAGGCAGAGATAGAACGTGAACGTCTCCGCAACCGCCCTCCAGTAGTAGCTGAGTTATCTGGCATAGGTGGTGGCAACTAGCCTCTATCTAGCCAGCAGCATGATACGCCCCTGTATAGTCACCGTTCCAGGCGATTCTATCGCCTGTCCATATAAATTAATAATTAAAAGTAAAAAGAAAAATGAAACAAAGTTATTCTAACCTGCTGCGTAAGATGCTCATAGCCATCTACCAGCCTATTGTCACTCGTATCGAACTCTTCCGTGCCACACGCATGTGGCAAAAAGGAGTCAAGGCAACCATTGCCAAGTATAAAGAATGTGGTGCGCCAAGATTCTACATGCTCTACGACCAGTCGCATAAAGATTTTTCGATCATGACCTACGATCCTAACAGAAAGAATATGCTCGCCTATCGAAAATTAGTCCAAATGGGCAAGTGGAAAGCTACTCGCTATTTCAAAAATGTAGAAGACATCAAAGCCGCATCCTACTACTATACTCCTTCCAAGTGGGGAGCCATTGGCTGCGATGCCGACAACAAGGTTAGGGCCAAGAAGTTGAAACAATGGCAAGAATACTACATGTACCGAGTTTCTACCCTGATGTTTAAGTTACGCATATACAAGAAGAAACATGGTATTGACTAAACAAAAAGAAGAGGAGACCATCACGGCTTCCTCTTCACAATCAAATAACCTTAAAAACTAAAAACCCTATAAAATAATCTAATCTAAGAACTGAACAACATTTCGTTCAATATTATGAATTAACTAAGAACTTCTTTTCTACATAGCTGCCGAAGGAAGAGCTGCCAAATCATTTGCTCCATCACTGGAATCCTTTAGATGCGTATCAGGTGCTGTTGCCTGTTGTTGCCCTCCATCTGTAGGCATCTGTCCATTGGCAGCTTGCTGTGCCTGAAGAGCTTCTAGCTTTTCCAGTTGTTCCTTGAAGTATTTTCTCATTCTTCCTGTACCAGGGAAATTAGCAACCGTAAGCATGGTATAAGGATCCATCTTGCCGCTCACCATCATCTGCCAAGCCATATCGTTGTTGGCAGCTCTGATAAGTGGACTGTATGCGTCCAAGTCGATAGAAACATCTAGATCCATATCTCTCATGGTCTCTGAATTGAAGTGAATTTCAAATTCATCACCAGTCAGTTTTACGCTGTCCGCATCGGTGCAAAATTCCTGTATCAGGTAAAGTTTCTTCTTGGCCACACGTACCTTAAAGTTGTTGAAACTCTCAACAAAGTCCTGTATGGTGGTAGATGATGATTCTCTTTCCAACTGGTATTGCTTACCGCTGGTATTCCGATGCTGACCTTGTAGAGCACCCTGCACACCACTTCCCTCGCTAGCCATCGTTTTGGCAAAGTTCACCATGAAGTCAACACCTGCCGGAATACTCTTGTTGACCAGTGTCTGCGGTGGTTTACCTCCATTCTTCGAGTTCCACAAGATAATACTATCTGTTTTGGTATAGTTCACCTGCATTTCATCGATGCTCTGTTTCTCGCTCAATGCGTTCTCGTCCACAAGCATCGTACCCTTGGCACCATTGGCCACGATAAAGTTAATCATCATCATATAATGGTTCAAGGTGCGCTGGTTGTTTTCGGCTCGCATTGTAAAACTTCTTACTTCGCCATTCAAGCATGGATAGGCAACGAAGGTGTATGGATGGATAGAGGTTCTGAATCCGTCCCTGAGCACATAGTATGGTGATTCTCTGGCATCCAGCAGATAGCCATTCGGTGTGATATATCTTCTGAACCAGTAGGTTTCAGCCTCATCCTTAATTTCGATGGTCTTAAGTTCTGAAGGGTCTACATAATAGATAGGCTCACCATTCTCATCGAGCACAGGTAGACCATTTTCATCTTTCATGATGTTGGATTCCTCTATTTTGCGCTTCTTTTCCTCATAAAAGGCTCGCTGGTCAGGAGAAGCATAGCCGCAATCTCCACTCTCCCAGTCATGTACCCAAATGGCAGGTCTGGTTTCTTTTGTCCAGATTTCCAATACCCTGTACTTGCCTACTACTGAAGAATGGGTGAAATCATCTATTCCGGCATACTGGGCTTCACCAGTCGGGTGATAAGTCTGTTCGGGCGCAAAATGGTGCTGCGTCTGTAGATAGATCTCACTGAGTTTATTAGCCTCTTCCTTGCTTCCATTTGTAAAGGTAGCAATAATCTCTCGCCAAGTCAAATCATGAGCCTCAGCAATAAATTCCACATCGCTCAGGTCATACTTAAAAAAAGGTGGTAAAGCTAGCTTAAAGATGTCTACAGAATAGTCAAAGATGCCATTCTTGCCATCCCTTCTGCCATAATAGGTTTTCATGCCCACAAAGGCGAAGACACAGAAGGCATAGAACATTCTCGCATCTAACTCTTGCCTGTCATTCAAGTTGTCGTTCTGACGAAGATATTCATTGAAGAAACTGATATAGTCTTCCTCGTTTGGATCCACGGCACTACATGTAGCAGTACTGCGCTGCTGGCGCACAAGACCAACGAGTGAAAGAAGTTTGTCTCCAATTACATCGTATTCCAGTATTGGCATACCTTTCAATTCCATATACTGCCGGATGGTAATCTTTCTTCCGTTCCATTCTATCAGCTCTTCCAACTGCCTTCCCATCACGAAATCCTGCGCTCGCTTCCACTTCTTTCTCAGTTCTGCACCATCATAGAAGTATTGGCAAGCCCATTGCAGCAACAGAAGATTGCTTTCGCTCTGCGTAAACCGCTCCCGGCTCACTCCTTCAAGTGAGTCTGGTCCCGGCTCTGCATAGTTCGATATGTCATTTATTACATGATTGTCAACCATAATTCTTAATTTTTCGCCAAAAATACCGCATTTTTCTCGCTTATTAGTGATAAGTTGCGCAACTTAACATTACTTTTTCATATTTTCTCCTTATTTTTGTTCCGCATTTCAATTTAAAACGTTTTAAATCATGGGTAAATCAATCAATGTACATGAAGCCTGCGTCATTACTAAAGATGATAAAGGCAACCTCTCCATGGTAGGCAAGGCGAAAGAAGCCCTCACCACCTTGAAGAAAAATAAGGTTTCCGTCTGCATTCTTCTCTGCGACAACAAGAAGGAGGATGTGGAGAAGTTCCTTAACGACAATAACGTGCCTTTCGCCTCTCTCAGTACCAAGGAGGAAACCGATAAGGATGGCAACACCAAGCATGTTGACCCACCAAAGGCAGATGTCACCATCATGCCAAGTTCCAAGGTCATCACTCTTCGAGACGATTGGCAGTGGTGTTTGGATGATATTGCCAGACGCCTTTGGGGAAAGGAAAAGAAGGAGAATCCGAAGAGTGAGCAGCAGCGCATGGATGACAGCATGGCTGATTACATACGCTGGGCAACACCAAAAAAGGAACCAGAGAATGCATCTGGTCCTTCTCTCGGATAACATCGCTCCAACATCTTCAATTTTCAAAATACGATTTTAATCTTTTTTTGTTAAAAATAAAATTTATTTGGAATTTAGAATTTTACGACTATCAAAAAGGGACTCGCTGTGAAGCAAGTCTCTTTTTCTGTTTGTAGAAATATAGAACATAAAATTGAATTGACCAAAGCCTATTTTCGGAAAAATAGAACATTTTCTAGAGTGAAGTAGCCCGAAGACTACTCCATTCCGTTCAACTCTTTAAGCAGTTCCTTTCTGGTATTCCGAATCTCTACCAGTTTGGCAGCAGCGTTCGTACCATCCATTTGCTTCTTAGCCTTATTCATCTTCCTTCTTGCAGCAGAGATAGCCTTTCTAGCCGCAAACAGTCGCTTGTTGGTCTTGCTGTTCTTAAAGGCATTTGCCTTCGCCTTATCAACATCCTTCAAACGCTGATACTCCTGATAAGTCTCCATGGTTCCGTTCCAGACGTTCTGTATTCTCCAGTCCTCCGTCACGTCCTCTGCCTTAGCCTTCATCAGGTACTTGCTTTCAGCCTTCTCCATTTCCTTCAAGTCTTCATCACCGTTCAGATAACCCTGCACCATGTCCAGAGCCTCCTTCTGGGTGAAAGACTTGTAATCACTCTGCGAGAGGAATTTCTTCATCTTCTGGCGCATCTTCTTCTTTTCCGTGATACTCTTGGCAGCATCAAAGCGTTTACTAGCCACCTGTAAGGAAGTCACTCCATCGCTCATTTCTGCACTCTCTAGTGCCTTCACGCTGCCGATGGCAGCCTTAATTTGAGCCTCAGGATCAATACCATTGCGCTGGCAGCTCTGATAGGTCATCACCACACCTTCCATGTCACCGCTAAGGATAAAGTCCTTGAAATAGCTCTGAGCCTTCCATGGAGAGAATCCCTTAGATGATGGGAAGAAGAAATCCGCAGCCTTGAACTCCTTATTCTCCTGGCTCGGAATCAGGAAAGGTGCCCAGTACAAAGCATCTTTATAAAGCAGTCCGATGGTCTTGCCATACTTGCGCTGAATCTCCTGATCCGCATGGCTGGCTTGGAAATCGCTCAGATAGTTTATATCGTCCAAGGTCATTCTCACCATAGGGTTAGCCTTACCTATCAGTCTCTGAACCATAGGACCAGGGAACTCCAGTTCTCCCTTTTCGTTAAAGAAGTACTCTGGTATCTCACGGAACTGCTTACCATGTCGGATATACATTTCTGTACCATCTTTATATCTGCCTAAGAAGATCTTGCTCTGCTGGCCAAGGCTGTTGCCTCTCATCAGATAGTCATACCATTTCATACCATCAGGATAAGCCAGTTCATAAGGGCTACGGTAGTTAGGGTTGGTCTTCCTCAACTCCTCAGCCTTCTTGCGCTCCTTCTCCTCGTCCAGGGCACGGAAGGCTGCATTGAAAGCATTGGCGAATCCCTCATAGAATATCAGGTAACCGATTCCTAAGCACAGAAAGGCAGAAAGCTGTCTAGCGAATCGTCCCCAGTCTTCTGGAGAAAGTTTTTTCTTAGCCCTCTTTGTATCCACAAAACGATTATACCTACCAAGGAGTTCACTAAGTTGCTCGTCTGTGTAAGCTCCATCGTTGGCTTTTTTCTCGGCTTTAGCCTTGATTTTTCGCCTTATGATGTTTATCCAGTTTCAGACCTTCATATACTTTATTTCCTGCTGCACCCCACAGATGCTTGTAGTACTCTTTGAAGTTTTCTGCGGTCGCTTCGTTCCACAATGAACCAAATCCTGTAAGAGCCAAGAAATGGCGAGTTGTAGAGACATTCCAATCTGGTGAAAGAAGAACTCTTCCGGCATAGCGCAAAGTTCGATGGCTGACACCTAGCATGTCCCAGTGTTGACCTCCAAACATATCGTTTACAAACTGTCCGTCCTCGTCTAGGGCTTTGCTCAGTTGCTCGTCCGTCCAACCATACTTCTTTGCACGTTTTTTGGTTCTATCGGCACGCAAACGATAGGTAGAAAGTTTCAATCCATCGTGCAAGAAATCCCACAAGACAACATCCATACCTTTATTTAACATAGAAACCATCTGAGTAGCAACTTCAAAAGGAAGGGTAGCAACACCTACTGTCGTTCCTATTTTTCCTCGCTCTTCCAACTTCTGTTGCAACTTTTGAGCGAAATCGCGCCAATTATCGAACATGTTCTGTACATCCGCTGCGGCATAGTCGTTGGTCGCTCCAAACTTTACACCATGAGAGGCAGCTTCTTGGAAGTCCTCTGGATTGGCGAAACAAGGCAACTGATTATTCTTCATTGTGTCCACGAAGATATATTTCATAAAGTAAGCCATTGCCTTCTTAGGTCCAAATTCAATAGCGTTCTGCACCGCATATACCTCGGTCAGTGCTCCTGCATGGAATCCACTGAAGCCAAGCTCCAACTTCTTCATGCTCGAAGCCGTAGTGTCAAACGCCTTCCAGAAAGGAGTTGACTGATAGGTATCGAACACGACTCCGAATCTATCTCCGGCACTAGCCTCGCTATAAAGCACCCTCTCCTTGCCAGTGATAGGATTCTTCACCTTCACCTGCTTAGGCGATACATTATATACCCATACAGGACCCACACCCGGAATCTCAAAGTACTGATACTGCTCCAGGTTAAAAGGAGGCGTAGAAGAAAGAAGTGGGTCAGATGAAACGATTTCTCCGTCCTCATTCCGCTCTATCACGTTCAATCCGCTCAACTCCTGCAGCATGGTCTTGTTTACCCAAGCCTCGATATTGCTTCTGCTGTAGTAAGCCATCATCTTCGTGATGTCGGTAGTCTTAGGCACAAGTCCTACGCTGATACCCTCCATCAGGGTACTGATGGTTCTCGGCTTCTCATTAGGGCTTTTTGTGCGCTGTCTATTCTCCACATACATCGCATAAGCCTGCTTGTTAGACTTTTCCTTATCCCAAATATGGTTTACATAGTCCACATTATAGCCAGTGCCCGCTTTCAAAGTATGATTATCCATCAACCAGTCGTAGGTATAGTTATACCAGTCACGGATAGAATCAATGGCAGCCTTCATTTCAGGCGAGAGATTCTTGTAATCGATACCCTCAGGCACAATCTGCTGCTTCACCAGTGGCAATACATGCTCGCTCAGAATATCTGAACCATCAATAGGTACAAAACCTTCCTCACCCTGATGATTGGCATTGATAGCCTGTGCCATCTTGCTAGCTACCTCGCCCACTGCCAGAGGATCATCATAAACCTCCACCTCCTTGTCGTCTTTCAGAACGGTATGCTTTTTCCCAGTCTCAGCAATCAAGTCTGCAACGAAAGGCTGGATAGCCTCAACATCAGCTGGCTGGATATGAATATGTCCCTTATCAAAAGCACCAGTAGCGTTCAAGTCGCGCGCAAGGTCACGCAATCTTCTAGGAGCCTCTATTATATAAGGTATAGCCTCTGCCAACTTCTCAGCCTTGTTTGGCTTGCCTTGATATTCAGAGAGCAACTTATCAAAAGCACCGCTATCAGCCATCTTCTCGATTCTGTTCTTCACATCATTGATATAGATGGCATCATCAGCACTAGCCTCCTCCATATTCTTTCTACGATGGATAACCGCATGCTTCACGGTTCTTGCTGCACCTTCCTTGCTCACGTCAGTACTGGTTACTTCTGCCAAGTCCTGCATCACTTGCTGCTCCAGTGCATCAGCCTTCGGATTGGTCTCTGCTGGGTAAATCTTACCCTCATACAAGTCCAGATCGGCTTGTTGCTGCTCCAACAGATCATGTTTGGCCAGCCAGTCCTCATACTTGCGTTTCACCTCCTCCTGCTTCTTCTTTTCGAAGGCAAACATATCTGGCAAAGGGTCTTCCTGGTCCTTCATGGCTGCCTGCCATTTCTCATATTCATGAATACGATTCATGTAGGCATCATCCTCTTCATTTTCCATTCGGATAGGCATACCAGTAGGTTCCTCGCCAACAAGGTGGTGGCGTTCACGCCAGTCTTTATTGAGCTGTGCCCATTCCTTCTTGCCTGCTTCATCCTTATCAATGTCGTAGAACATTGGAGGCTCTGGGTTCTCTTTATCCTCGCGTGCATTCTGCCATTTGCGCCACTCCTGTACACGTTTCATGTACTGAATAGTGCTTTCGCCCTTCTTCTGGCGTGGTTTACCCTTACCTGCACCATCAGATAGCGCATCCTTGATTTCAGCATTGCTAGCCTGCTTCATCATGGCTTCCTGCTTCTCCTGAGGCATTTCGTCCCAAACGTGCAGAGCCTTGCCAGCCTTCATCAGGTAGTATCTCAAATCCATGTCATTGAGAAGTCCCGGCACACGAACACCCAGCTTCTTAAGCACCTTGATAAGATAATGCTTAATCTTGGTCCATAGAGAAAAATCCTCAGCAGTCTTAGGACCCTCCTCGGCAAGATGAGCGATATACTCCTGCGTTCCCACATTCATGCGGTCAGGGTTCTTCCAGTCCGGATCATACCTGTTGGTAATATCCAATATCTTACCGCGAGTGCTTGCTGCGACAGAATTATAAACGAAATTAGCGAACTTTCTCACGCCATCTTCGCCACCAAGAAGTACTTCCATACCCTCATGACCTATCTTTTCATGAAGCACTGTTCTCTCTGCCTCGTTGGCATCAGCACAGTTAGGCAGATAAACATGCACTGTGTGCGTAGTTGGATCATACCATCCGGTAGCCCCATTCTTAACATCACTCAGATAAGCATCTGGAACCTCATCAACAGAGGTGTAAACAGTAGCCTCAGCACCACCCAGTTTGTTGGCAGTATTCACCACCCGGTCACTCACTTGTTTCTGCTTGTCTGCATCCCAGTTATTCTTAAAGATAGAGCTGCCAAGTCGTGCAAGTACATTTCTACCCGATAAGTCATCCTTATTCAGCAGAGGAGCAATCACGCCCTGGGTCAACTGCACCGGAATACCATTACCAATGATGGTGTGGGCCAAAGATTCCGTCTTAGGCAATTTATAGTCATCGCCCAGTCCGGTAATCCTAGCCAATACCCTACCATCTGCACGCAATACCTTTCCACCCGGCATGATGATCACATCACCGCTCTTGGTTCTCAGCGTAGGCAGAATTTCATCCCCATAGGCATGAGGAATCTTGCCATCGGCATAGGCACTGCCCATTACGTAAAGAGGCTTCTCCACCTTCTGCCAGTCGATTCCGTCAGCCTTCAGTCTGGCATCCATCCATGGAGCCACACCACTTTCCTTCACTGTCAGAGTAGGAAGAATATCCTCAACAGCCTCTAGCCATCCACCCTTACGTGGCTGTTTCTTTGGCTTTTCAGGCAGTTCTCCGTCCTTCACGGCTCTAACAATCAGTCGTTCTCTGCTGGTATAGCCTCCAAAATCTGCGGCATTATACACATCAGAATCCCATGTATAGCCATTCTTATCAAGTGCCTGGGTGATAATCTTCATTGCCTCAGAGTCCTTGTAGCCCTTGACGTTCTCGATAGTCACCACTCGCGGCTTCACGGCATCAATGAAGTCGGCAGTACTCTTGGCTGTCTCCTTGTCAAGCTCTACCTCACCACTATTACTTTTGGCTTGCGAGTAGTTCTTGCAAACAGGAGAAGCGTGAAAATACTCCACATCGCCATCAATCTGCTTCACCAGTTCCTTAGGATCCACATCCCTCACATCAGCCGTAACAATATGCTGCCCGAAGTTATTGCGATATACACCACTTATCTTCCGGTCATACTCTACAGCCACCACTGGGTCGATAATGCCCTTCAATCCCTCTTCAACCAGTCCACCACCACTAAAATAGGTGCCAGCCTTCATCAGAGAATCAGGATGCTTCTTCAACTTCTGCTCAACGATAGGCGATTTCACGATACCCTTACCGCCCCATTCCTTGAAAGCGTCCTTGGTCATTTTCACGTCAACGAACTGAGCCTGCGGAAATTCCTTCTTCAACTCGTCCATTTGCTCCAGGAACTTCTCCTTAACCTCTGGGTTCTGTCTGCCTTGCTCCACGGTCGTGATAAGAACACCAAGTTTGGCAAGTTCTCTCAATTGGTTAGGGGTAACTACATTCCAAGGAATAGCCAAGCCAGTACCGCTCAGTTGGGCAGCGATTTTCTCAGCCACCTCCTCGTCTGGCACGATTCTCACTGCCTTTCTCCAACGAGATAGCATCACGCTTCTCTGTCTGTCCTTTGGCAGAAGACTGTTCACAGTTCCAGAAGTCCAAGGCACCAAGCCAACAGAGTCCTTTGCACCCTCGGCATGATAACCGCTAGTCTTCTCGCTCTCAGGAATCTCCCATTCTACAACCTTAATGTTACCTCTAGCATAAGCACCAGAGAATTGATCGTTCATCACCGAAGTGGAAGTGTGCATGTAAGGATTGTAAGCAGCTGGCACAGGACCTTCCCCTGCTCCAGGGTTCTTGTCGGTCTTCACAAGTTGGAACTTACCGTTCTTCACAAGGTCCGGTCGCTCGTCTGCGCCCATCCAAGCACCAATCTCGGTGGCATCGGTACGCTTGCCATCAATGATAGCTGCCATAGGCGAATAGAGCTTGCCATCCACCTCCTGCATTCCGCTATACATCTTGAAAGTCTTCTCCTTATTCAGCCTCTCCAGTTCTTCCGGCTCAGTCACACGATGGAAGCGAACATCCTGCTTGCGAGAATTGAAACGCTTAGAAGGAGGAATAACGTCACCCTCATCATCATAGGTAACAAGGTCGTTCAACTTTCTGTTGTTTTTGGCATTCTTGTATTTATACTCCTTGCCATCATCAAAGCCAAACTCGTTTGCGTCATTACCATCCCACCACAGTTGAGTAGCAGGAACATCGTCTTCAATGATACGATATTTGCCTTCCAGACGGTTTGTTCCGTGCATTTCGGCATATTTCTTAGAAGGAGTAACCCAGTCACCATTACGCAACTTGCCTTCCTTCACCGAAGTAGGAACAGCACGATAAACCTTTACCTTAACATCCTTCTCGCCATTCTTAATGGCATCAATAGCCGTATTGATGGCTTTCACTGATTCCAATCCATGAGGAGTGTTCTGCGAATAACGCTCAGGGTGAGAGAAGTAATCATCTGGCTGAGGAGTATAGCCCAAAGCTATATCCTCCAGGTTCACATCCGAACCGCTAGCCTCCCAATCGTCACGTCTCGCCTTGTCGCTTTCATATCCAGGGTTTCCCGGAGCAGCCCATGCTCCTACACCTTGGTATGCGCTTTCTGTATCATCATACCCCTTGCGTCTGGCAGCCTCATCAAGCATTTCCCTAGCAGTAGCATCATCACCCTTGGCAAGAGCATCCATATACTGTTTGTCAAGTTGATCATCAGGAATCAGAGAAAGTTCCTCCAAGTGCTTTTGTCGCTTGGCTTCCTCTTCCTCTGCTCTCTTTCTTGCAGCTTCCATGGCGTTACGCTGCGCCTCCATCTGCTGCTTACGCTCCTCTATCATGGCATCAACGTCACCGAAGTTCTCCTTCAAGGCTTCATTTACAGGCACGGTGTACTTAAGAAGTTCCTTGAAAGAGGAAATCTTATCTTCATTTGCCTGCAACAAATGGCGTTTGATATTAGCTCTGGCACGTGCAGCCTCAGCAGTAGAACCCTTCTTAACACCATTGGCATACATCGCCACATCAGCCTCATCAACCCCAAATTGCAGAGAAACAGCCTTTATTTTATCCTCCACAGATAAATTTCCACCATTTTCCTTGGCAGTTTCAGAATTATTATCTACCTTTGCACGCATAAAAGCATTTCCATCGGTTTTGCGTGCTCCTTCCGGAGTGTAAGTGTTGCCTTCTGCAACATGGGACGCATCTGATGGATTTGCTTTTCTATCTGAATAGAAATTCTGAAAATGTTCCTTTTTTCCAACAGGTTTTGTTACCACAGTATAAGTAACGCCACTCTCTTTATCTGTATATGAGTATTCTATCGTTCCTTTTTTACTAGGCTTGCGAGTCGAAACGTTCAATATTTTTGGAAGTGAAAGAATATCATCAATAGTGATATAATTCTTGCTTACCCCAAAGTGACGATATAAGCTATGTTTAGTTCCAGCATGATCATCATTTCCCTGTCGCATAACCATAGTTCTCTCAGATCCACCACTAGTAAATGAAAAATCTCTATTATTATCTTTGCCTGAATAAACATCAGCAACAACCTGCTGAGCCTTATCAAGGTCTCGCCCTTCGAACTGTGATGCTACATTCTTCATACGTTTCTTGGTAGTAGAACCCATAAACTTGATGTCATCAGCATTCTCTGCCTCATGAAGTTTAATACGTGGGTCCACCCCATTCGCCAAGTCTCTCAACACAAGGTTACGAATATCCTCCAAGGTCATTTTCTTAATGTCCTCAGGCTTCCACTTCATAAATGTATCAAGTGCCCAATACCAGAACTTCTTCAACCACTCCTTCAACTTATTGATAACACTCAGTTCCTTGGCTGTATCAAGCGGATTCTCCTTGATAGCATCCTTAGCCATCTGCTCCAGAATGGCAGCTCCGTCCTCACCGGTCAAACGAGCAAAAGCCTCATCGCAAATCTGCTCATCTGTCAGATGATTATAGTTAGAATCCTGCTTCAAATCGGCAAATAGCTGGGTCTGCATGATGAGTTTATCACCATGCTCTATAAGTTCCGGATTCATGTTCTTGGCAGCAGTACGCCAAAGATGCTGATACTCATGAATAGGAGTATTAGGATTCAAATGCTCCTGGTTCAGCACAATCTCCTTGCCATCAGTGTAGCCATAAACCACACCCTTGCCCTTCAAATACTGCACTCCAGGCTCAGCAACAGCCTTCAACTGATTATCTAACTCAACATACTTATGGAACAAGTCATCAAGTGTATCTTGATACTTTTCAAAGGATTTATCCCTGTAGTCAGTCCAAACATCATCTGGAATATCGTTCTCTGAAGATAAGCCATGCTGATCCATATAGTCCTGCATTAACTGATTTTGATACTCTGCGCGCTCTTTCTTCTTGGCATTATAGGAATCCTCGGTTTCTTTAATCTGCTTCTCTAACTCGATTCTCTTATTGAGCAGAGATTCAGCCTTGTAAGGGTCAAACTCACTAGGAACATCACCCTTTACGTCCTTAATCTGTTCCTCAAATGGCTTATTGAGATTAAAGGCCTTGTAGTTTCCTATCTTCCAGGCATTGGTATAGTACTTGCGCCACTTCTCTGCTAAGTCCTTCTTCTCAAAGTACTGAGGAGGTTGGTTCGGATTGTCCATATTGACGATGGCATACTGCTTAAATTTGTCCGGTCTGTTCTTTGCAGCCCAGTCATAAGCAGCCTTGGCTGCCTCCTTCTGCTCTGGAGTCTTGATATAGAAGCGAAGACGAGGATCATTCAAAAGCATTTCGACTGCCAAATTATCCTGCGCCTCAGCCACCTTCTCCATATCCTCATTGCTAACAACCTTAACAGGTATTCCAGCCTTCTTAAGCATTGTAGATACGGCATCATAAGCCACCTTTTGCGCCTCAGTCATATTCTCCGGCTTCACCTCCTTCACATCGCGGTGGAAAGGAAGATCATCCATACTCATCGGTGCATCAAAAGGAAGAACTTCATTTGTTTGCTTAGCTTTCTTTGCCTCCTCTTGCTGAATCATAGCATACTCCGCAAATGGCTTAGTCTTGCGGTCAGAAGACTCCAGCCACTTGTCAAAGGTAGCCTTAGGTACAGAAGTAACCTTACCAAGTCCCTTCCAGTCCTTGGAGTAGTTAGCAAGATAAGCCTCTGTAGCAGCCTCCTCAGAAGGATAGCCATACATCACCTTATGCTCGTCAAACTCACCGGTCTCTGGGTTCACTTGGTCAACAACATAAACGTTACCATCAAAAGTATCAAGGTCAGCAGCATCATTGATGAACATATCGATATGGTCACCATCCACGCCAATCTTGCCCAAAATATAGCCATAAGTGTCGTGCATGGTCACGCTCCAAGGCTTGCCCTGCTCGTCCTTACCGCTACGAGTCACACCCTTTGGAGTCTCAACAGTGAAGTCATAGCCACCAAACGACAAATGCCCCTTCTTATAGTTACCAGCCTTCTTCTGTGCCTCTGTAGGCTCTGTTTCCGTTTCAGCGATAGCATTCTGCAGTCTGTCCGCAAATGGAGCATTCTCAATATTCTCAGCATTTTCAATAGCACGAAATGCTTCACTATGAGCACTGTTCTCCTTCATTTCCTCCTCCTGGCGTTCAATGTCTCGCATCGACTGCTCAGCCTCAGCCACCTTATTTTTTAAGGTGTAGTTTTTGAGGTCTGAATAATTCTCAGCACTACCAATAAGATTAAGGAAAGCTCCTCTGATGTCTTGATCAGAATACCCCATTTGTCTCAGATGCTCTGGCATATTGTCATAGAGACCATGTACAAACTCCGGTACAGTCTTTCCTTCACCTTCTTTGGCAAGAATCTGCAACTTCTCGAAGTCCTTACGTCCCAAGCCAGTTTCTTGCTTGATTCCATTAGAAAGAACACCAGATTTGCCTTTACCCTCATAGTTCAAAGAGAAACGGCCGATATTGTTGGCAACATATTCTTCAATAGTGTTTGGCTCGGTGTCGGTAAAGTCAGTTGCACCTCTCACCTCTTCATAGATAGAATTGAGTTGGCTCAGATCGCCATTCTTAATGGCATTCTCCACCTTCACGGCACGCTGCTCTGCAGGTGTCATATTCTCCATCGCCTTGGCTCTGGCTTCCATATTCTCCTTACGATAAAGAGTTTTGAGTTTGTCTGCCTGTGCCTTCAAATCCTTAGCTGATTCGGTAAGATTAGCCTGTCTTGCCTGTAACTGAGCCTTAGTTGTATTCAACTCTTTGAGCTGTTCAGGCTCCAAGTCTATCTCGCCATTCACGTAGCGATCAAGAACCTCATCAACACCATTGATTTCACGCTGTACCTCGTCAGACTGGAGGCGATAAATGCGCTTACGTTCTGAGGTAATATAACTGCTAGCCTCATCCATTGTTGGATATTGCTTCTTCAATTCCTCATCACTAAGCACAGCAATTTCGCGTCCCTCGATAGGAGTAACTTCACCCTCATTCACACCGGCATCAGCTATCTTCTTGGTACGATCAGCCTTGATAGCCTCTGCCTCCTCAGGAGTCATTACGGCTGAACGGATTTTATTCCAGTTGTCGAAACGTGCCTGTAGGTCTGCTATCTGTCCCTTCATCTGCTTATTGGCCAAAGTTCTGGTCTCAGCATTCTTAGGGTCAAGATCGGCATTGATAGACAGCCACTCTTCATTATTGGCAATATGCTCTCGTAGCTGGTTAATACGTTTTTGAAGGGCTTGTTTCTCTGCTACAATATTAGAGAAAAGTCCCTTACGGTCTTCCCCGGCAGTTTCTTGCAGATACTCTGCTGCCACCTTAGGGTCTGTCTGGGTGTCAGAATAGTCCGGCTGGCCAACTGCATAACCAAAGATACCCTTTTTGTAACGCTCTTGCTTATCAGCCTCAGCCTTTTTAATTTGAGCCTGTTCACGTTCAACGTCCTCGGCATCCAAATGCTCATTAATTGTATTGTCGAGCGCATTCTTGCGCCATGCTGCAAACTCTTCTTTAGACAAAGGAAGATAATCTTTACCATCAGTAAGCACTATCTTTCCGTCCTCACTATATCCGGCAAAGGTCATGTCAATATTCTCATCACCTTGTTCCATGGCAACTGTTACATGGTCATTCGGCTTCAAACCACTACCATCAAACTGGCTGATAAACTGCTGCGCTCTTGCATCCTTCTGCTGAGCAACCGCATTTTCGATATATTCATCAAGCGGAACAGGAGTGCCAACCTCTACAATTTCAGCAGCGGAAACTTGCTTAATCGTAGGCTGTCCCTGCTCATCAGGAACAACAACAAAGGCTCCACCATATTCGTTAGCCTTCTTCAGGAAGACCTGTTTTCCGCTATCCAGAGTAGCTGGCACGATGTTTCCGTCTTCCGTCTGATATGGCCAGAGCTGCTGCTTCAACGCCTCACCATAGCCATCATCGGCATGCTGCAGAGCATCAATAGCACCTTTCTTGGCATCCATAGCCTCTACATACTTACTGATAGCATCTTTCTGTGCCGGTGTCAGACTACCGGCACGCTGAGCCACAAACTGCTCCATATCTCTACCTTCATTGTAAGCATTGGCTACTATATCAGGCATCTTCTCATTGTCAGCAAAAGCACGCTTCAAACGTCCTGTAGCCAAATCGCTATTATAGTCGATAGCCTGCAAAGTCTCAGAATCCCCATTCTTATAGGCATTCTGCCCCATAACAAAAGCATCAGAGTTTGCCACCTTTGTCTCAGGACTTGCACCCTCAGCAGAAGAGTTTGCAACGTTTGCAGGGTTTGCTGCAAACTCAGCATTATTCGGACTTGGTACGGAGTTGGTACGGTCTTGGTACGGAGCAGGTCCTGCTGAAACTGGAGGCTCCTGACCACCAGCAGAACCTTCAATAGGAGCTGCACCCTCAACAGGAGCACTTGGCTTCTCTCCTTCAATACCACTCTGCTCAATGCGCTTCTGCTCATTACCATGGGAAGTATTGTAGAGATCATCCATCGTCTGCTTCATTTCACGTTTCAGTTCGATGGAATTGTAAAGTTCCTTAAGATAAGACTCAACTAATGGCGCATACTTCTTATCTTTAGACTCCAAAGCCTTACGAAGTGTACCGCGCGCCACACCATGGGAATCCTCAAACGTATTGACGAACTCTCTCATCACAGAACTGTTCTCCAAAGCACTGTCATAATAATGGCGATAGGCATTAACCTGCTTCTGCTCCTCGTCAGTAAGGATAACACCCTTCTGCTGCTTATCCATAATCTCTTTGATGGCACCAGCATTCTGATGAAGATAAACCGCTGCCTTATCCTCATCTGTCAATTTCTCACCCATATTATATTTCTGGGCAGCCTTGTTATACAAACCATCAAGATGTTCCTGAGTAAACTCATTATGGAACTCACCTTCCAGCACAGAAGCCAAACCAAGAGTCTTCTCATACTCCAGTTTCTTGTCTGCTTTCTGAGCCTCATCAAGAGAAGAATACTCCTTTCTCTCAATAATACCGCCATCCTTATTCAAGGTTTCGAGATACACCTTTCCGTCATTATCCATCGGCTGAACGATAATAGAATCAACCACAGGCGAGAAAGAAGAAGGTCGCTTGCCTTCCACAACAGCCATCATCTTAGCCTTCAACACCTCCGGCACGCTCTTGTCGTTCATCAGGTCCATATACTTCTGGGTTAACTGCCCATCAAGTCGCTGAGCATTCTCACCAACCACAGCATACTCCCCGATGCCCATCTTCTCAAAAGCATCACGAAGACCATCATAGCCGAATCTCTTCAACTCGGCAATATCCTGATCAGAGAAGTCAAACTTCTTGTTAAACTCCCTTGCATCCTTGAATCGGGCATACTTGCCCACAAAACCAGGGAAACCAATAGACAAAAGATTAGCACCACTCTCCAAGAAAGTTTCAGCAGCATCCTTGCCAGTAGGCTTGAAATTCGGGTCGTGCGCCATACGCTCCAACAACTGCTGACCAGTCATAATACCGGAATCCACAACCTTACCACCAATATCAGCCAGAATATTGGTAGCTAAGCCTCTGCCCTTACCTACCATGTTAGCGATTGTTCCACCCTGCATGATAGCACCTACGGCACTCTGTTTAGCCACTTCGCCCAAAGTGTTGGCAATAACCTTACCCACGGAAGGATTGTAAATCTTGCCATTCTCATCGAACTGACCTGTACGATAAATCTCATCAATAGGCTTCGAGATTGCAGACTGACCACCAAAGGTAACAGCACCATGCGCGGCTCCACTCTTCAAAGCCGCGGCTTTACTCTTACCGATAAGTACCTTGGCAGCTCGCTCAGCCACCCTGCGCTCCATACCCTTAGCCATGAGGTCACCAGCCAGTTTACCCTCTGCCTTGGCTACCATGCTCTTAGTCAACTTGCCACCTGCGGCTCCCGGCAGCCAATAACTCCAGGCATCACCTGCAAAGGTCAGAGCACCACTAGCCACGTTCTCCCAGAAGCCAGGCTGATACTGCTGATTGGCAATATCCTCCAGCCAGTTCTGATAGTCCGTCTGCATCATTTTTCTAGATACCTTGCCGATGATGGTATTCTCAATACCAGTCTTCAAGATATAGTCTGCACTACCTCTAGGTATCATACCCTTCACCTCCAGCTGGTCAAGTTCATTCTTGATAGCAGCATTAATCATAGGCTTGAACTGCTTAGGATCACCATTCAGAGTGCCATTCAATCCATATCGCTGCATCACCTTGAATGCTGCATTGCTCATATCATTCAGGAACTCCGGATTCCGGTAGAGCTTGCCGAACTTCTTCTGCAGATCACCCAATATCTTCTGAGGGTCGCGGGTCTTGTTTGCCTCAGCAATAGCACCAATGGCAAAAGGAGAAGCAGCATCCACATACTTCGACTGCTCGTTATACTTCGCCATCTGAGCATTAGAAGCAGCCTCAGCATCCTGAATAGCCTTAGCTACAGATGTACTGGTATATTTGCTGATAACGTCAGAAAGAGCCTCGTTGATGTCCTGATTCATCAGTCTGTCCTGTACATTCTCATCATGCGAATAGAGGCGTGTAGCAATACCCTCAGCGATGTCACGATATTTTGGACCATACTTGTTAACCAAACTCTGTACCATAGCTGGCTTCAAGAACAGTCCCACATAGTCATCATAGCTGATACCCATGCTGTCTGCCTCCTGCTTCAACTTATCCTGCACGCCATGGCTATACCATTGCGCTTCGATACTCTGCTCAGCATCCTGTACGGTATCATCAGGCAAAGAAGAAACTACCTGGTTGGTAACGTCCATAGCCGAACGGTTGGCATATCTGCCCAGAGCAGACTTCACTATGCTCACTGCCTCCTCATTGCTATTAGCAGTGCCATCAGCCAACAAGTCGGCAACCATATTCTCAAAGTAAGTACCCTGCTTATCCGGTCTCTGCTTCCAGTTCTCCAGATAGTTGGCAAGTTTAGCATCCATCAACCCCTCATTATTCACCACACCGGTTGGAGTCGTAACAGGAGTCGCCTCTTTAGATTCAGGAGAAGCCGCATTAGCTGATGATGAAGAAGAAGCTTCTTCCTTCACAGGCATTTCCTCACCTTTTACAACAGGCTGAGGAATCTCTGGTGATGGCTGATATGTTCCGTTGCTCGTCTGAACATCAGTAGGAATCATATCCAAAACTTTTGCTATAAGCCCAGGATCCTTGCCTGTTGTTTCCTGCTTCTTTGCTGGTTGAGCCACCTGCGGCTTAGTCTCAGTAGAAGCCTTCTGCTCTACACTCTGAGTCGTAGAAGAAGCATCTACCTGCTTACCACCACCAGTAGCAGATGGAGCTGGCTCCTGCACCATCTTGTCAAAGTCTGCCTGTGTTCCCACATCATACCCCATGTTCTTGGCCTCATTGTAGTACCAGTTACGATCTTCCTCGTTGTTCAAGTCCTTTTTGAAGTCATCATAGCTACCTACTTCATAGCCATTGTTCTTGAACTCATTATAAAAATATTGTCTGTCTTGCTCGTCAAACATACCTTATCTTATTTTTTGATTAATAATCAGTTACTTTGTTCTCCTTGATGGTGGAACCTTACTGTCGCCTCTACGTGAAGGAGGGACCTTGCTACCACCCCTACCTCTACGAGAAGGAGGAGTCCGGTCAAACTTCATCTGAGCCTTAGCCCATCTAGAAGCCTGCTGGCGATTCTTTTCATTCGCCCAAGTGCCACCTCTGCCATCATTACCACCGATAGCCATACCATTATTCTCGGCCCACTGGTTTACATGTTTCTTGAAAACAGGGTCGTTCACATACCTGGTGTTGAAATCATCAGCCTCCTTCTGGTTGGCATTCCTCTGATTCTGTCCCTCTGTTTGCGAATTGATATGTCTAACTTGCGCAACCTTCACGTTAACGCTAGCATTATGATCAGCAGCTCCGGCATTGGCATTATTAGTTTGAGCATCAAGTAATTTTCCCTTCTTGCCTCTCAAAGCATCCTCTGTCTCCTTCTTCGATGTACTAAGTGCAGCCTGTGCAGCAGCAGCATTGCCTCTCTCCTTCTCCGTCTGGACCTTTACAGGAGTAAGAGCATCTTCTTGCGCTTTCTGTGAACCACGATAAGCAGCCAGTGCCTCATTTGCCTTTGCAGCAGCCTCTGCCTGCATCTGTGCCTGTTTGTCTTGACGGTCCTTATAGATATTCACCATCATCTGGTTATATCCCTTGGCACGAAGAGACTCAGTAGCTTCTCTTATCTTGCGTTGGCGATCAGTAAGTTCTTGTGCTGATTCAATCTTCTGCGATGGAGCACCTTGAACTGTACCAAAGAAGTTACCCAAGTGCATAAAAAGATTTCCCCATTGTTCCCATTTGGCTTGATTCTCTGCCTTCTTTTGCAGAGCTGCATTTGCAGCCACAGTTTTATCCGCATCACCAAGTGAAGAAAGCCAAGGCATGAAGGCAGACCAGTTTCCATCACCATTCTTCTGGTAGTCCCTCATGATGTCATAAGGCTTCATCTGCTGCAAGATAGGATTCTGTTCTATCTCAGCATAAGGTCTACTCCAGTCAATCTTGATACCCTGGTTAGGCTCCACCTTAGTAACTTCTTCGGTTGGCTGCTGGGCAAAAGATTCCTTGCCACCATTCCCAGTAATACCGGTCGTATCTATGGCTGTACCCTTTCCCGGTTCTGTATCAGTTGTCTGAACTGGTACTGCAACCTCCGGCTTCACCGCATTATCATCAGGGAAATCAGTAACAGGAGTAACGGCAGTAGCCGGACGCTTAGGAGTTAAATCATCTAATGTAAATCCCATAATTACCTCCTTCCTTAAATTGGCAATTTACTTGCAGCTCCAGCCAATGCACCAGTGGCATCTGTAATCCCCTGTGCTGTAGAAAGAGCCTTTTCCTTCTTGGCTGCAGCAATGTAGTTAGTCATCGTGTCTATCTGCGAATCAGCAGTATTCCACACATTTTCTTTGGTCTGAGCACCTTGCACGGCCGCCTGCTGCATGATATTACCCACCTGCTCCTGGGCAGCCTGTTTACTGAGCGCAACCGCTTCATCGGAACCGCCACTAACAATATTGGTATTCTTTGCGGTCTCTGTTGCATTGTCCAATACCTTCTGGGCATTGGTCACGGCTACCTGATTTTCCGCAGATTGAGTAGGGTCCTGATAATACAAGTTATCACGATGATCCTTCACCTGCTGCATGCGGTCTTGATACATCTTGATAAAATCATTATATCCTTGGTTCCTAGCTCTGGCCGCTAAGGAACCGCCTACAGCAGTGATTGCACCACCTAAAAGTCCGCCAGCAGAGCCTTTAAGCCCTTTGGCAATTTTTCCAATTAATCCCATAAAATTCGAATTTTAATGTGTAAACTGTTCAAAAGTAATGCGTTTTTCTTACCTATCTGTGATAAGTTCCGCAACTTGAACACCAAGTTTCGTAATTTTTTCCTATATTTGCACCCGAAAACTATCAGTAAACATTAAAAATCAATAGAATATGGCAGTAAAACAAGACAATAATAATGAGCCGAAGCCAAAGAGGAAGAAGACTGGCGGACGTAAGGCTGGCACACCTAATAAGGTTACCAAAAGTGTTCGTGAAAGTCTACGTGATGCCCTTACTGGCTACATAAATGGTATCAATGAGAAGAACTATTCCCTTTTCACGGATCTCATGCAGATTCAAGAGCCTGCCGGACGTCTGGCGATGGTGGCAAAGTTCCTTCCATACGTGGCTCCAAAACTCCAGTCTGTATCTTTCAATAATGATGAATCCAGAAACTTATCTGTGGAGGAATCTTTCATGCAGTTGGAAGAGAAATTTGAAAAGCAAGAAACCACTATCAACATCAAAAATCTCAAAATTGTTAATAATGGCTAATTATAAAAAATGGGTAGCCCTCTCTAAATTTTCTTCAACTTTAGAGAAGACTACCCGTGACTTGGTTATCGAGCAAAAGCGCTCTATTTTAACTTATATTGGGTCAATTTTAATCTGTATTAACACAAAATAGCTATTTTATGTCCCTGACTCGTTCAAAGTACTTCGTCTGGTCCTTGGTGATATTCTTCACCTTAATCTGTACCGTGCAGTTCTTAGGCACAGCATCATTTATGCTGGCCATGAGCTGTTCTATTATCTCATCTGTGTTCTTGTAGCCCTTGCCATCCACATGAGCCACAACCTCACCCATGAAGTAAGCATCAGCAGACAACTCAAAGTTTTCCTCTACCTTATCGAATACAGGCAGATGATGCTCCTCCAAGCGTTTGCTCTTATCGTTAGTGAAAAATACCTTCTCAACAATTTTCTCGTTTATTTCCCATATCTTAGAAAAATCCGGTTTCACATATCCCATAGTGATTTTATGCCTATTTACATGATTCAATCCGAATGCTACATCATCGTAGCTAACTCCAAGATCATTTTGAGCAATAGTTGCCCATGTGTGCCTGAAGGTATAGGTAGAATATGTTTTATCACCTTGTTTCATTCCAAGATAATCATGACAGATTAAACGAATCTCGTGGCTCTGGCTGGCAACAAAATTTCTATCATCCAGAAACATCTTATGAAACTTGAAAAGATACTCATCTTTCTCATCACTTAAATATTTCTCAATGGTAGGAATTAACATGTCGGGAACTCTGATTTCTATATAAGCCTTATCCTCTCTTCTTGTTCTCGTCTTAGCGCGCTCGTAATGCAAAATTCCATCATAATAGGAAGTCTTCTTCATTCTATAGAGATCAACCCCATTAATGCCTGCTAAACAAAGCATCATTTTGCATATATCCTGAGCCATTTTTCTTGCCTTCTGGGTTACATTAATGGCAAAAAACGCTCTACACTCCTCCATGGTAATAGCTTTCTTCTCAGGAATATCATGTTTAGGTATCTTCACTTTTGCCCAAGGATTCACCTTAATACGAATGATGTCATTATCATAATCATTGTATTTAAGAAGTCCAGCCTTAAAGATGGTTTTTATTGTGACAGGGTATGTCTCTTTAACTCGCTTAAAACGAGATAATGAATCTATCCACGACTGTATAAAAGACGTAGTCATCTGAGAAAACATTATTTTATGAGTCCCAGCGAATTTTTCTAAAGCAATCAAAGATGCTTTATTTAATTCTACTGTTCTTTGCTGGTGCGTATAAGAAATCTTATCAATATATTCTCTAGCATAATCCGAAAAGCAAAGATCATCATGAGAAGCCAAAAGAAGATCTCTAACCTGTTCTACCGACAAATTAGCCGTATCATATCTATTGAGCATTTCCACCCACTTGGTAATCGTCACCATACAGGAGTTAAGCACAAACGGATCCTTCACTTCGCGCTTACCAGGAACCACACCCTTACTATTCACCATCTTGTCTGTTTTGATGTTGATTATTCTGCGTTTATGTGTTAAACGTATATAGACTACATAAAGTCCATCTGAACGTTGATGCTGAACCACTACTTTAAATGTTGCCATACAAAAAAATCTATAAACAATTTCTAAACATTCACCTCAATTTGACACGTTAAACTTGCCAAACGATGCATTTTTTATTTAAAATAACCCTCTAATATCTGATACTTTGCGCTATATCTCAGAGAATCAAGACCTTAACACAAGAAGCCTAATATTAGCGGTTCACTCATAGCCTTTCCCTTTATTTACTATGATTTCAAAGCTTTTCTCTAAACTATTACCATACATTATATAATAATATTAGGGTGCTCTGCAAGATACATGTCGCGCAAAGGAAGGCTAAGAACAGAACAAGCCTCATCCATGGTTACCTCATGCTCTTTGCCATCAGGCAATGTTATAGTTGGATATTTGTAGAGGAAGCTCTTTATCTCAATGAAAGCATCATTATTCACATTCATAAGACAAGCCAAATAGCACAAGCCTTCAACATCATAGGCAGTTTTTGGCTTGTTCTTGTCAACGTAAGCAAACAACAAAGTCTTGTTCTTTTCCAAAAACTCTTTTCCGTGCATATCATCAAATATCTTCTGACCGGTTTCATTCAAGGCTCTAGGCGAATGCTTTCCAGAAAAGACTACCTCGAAGTCCTTAAACTTTGCCATAAGCAAAGTCTTAACTGAGTTCATATCCAACTTCAAGTCCTCCACATCTTCAGATAAATCATCTAGTTTCTTGTCATGTACATTCACACGCTGGATGAAACGTCCAAACCATACAAGCATTGATAACAAAGTTACCAATCCTACCAAAATACTTATTATAATTCCTAAATTCTCCATTTTTTAATCTCCTATTCTTTTATTTTGCAAAATTACTAATTATTTCCTATTTTCCACACCAACCACATAATGTTTTGCCCTGATCAATGGCATTAGCCTCATCTGTAGCAGTTATCTTGCCTGTAGTTCTCTTAAGAGCTGGGCAATTTCTGTCCTTGTGGTATCGCTTAGAACATGGACTGTCTGATACATATACGTTGCCTCCTGCTGTTACCTCAGTTTGGAAGTCATCAGCCTCAGCATTACTAGAAGAGGAAGACAGCCTACCTATCGAAAAGCCAAGCATCAAGAAACCTATGCAGAAGGACACTAGACCAAAGCAAAAGAACTTCTTTGATAGCCTCAGCTTTCTGTCTATATCATTATTTGATAATTGCATCATTACACTATTTTACTTCAATTTCTGTTTCTTTATATCCCTGAACTATTTCGTCTAAAGCCCACATTGCTTCTGAGTTTATACATCTGGAGCATATTTCTGATGTATTATCATCAGTCAACATCAACAATTGAACCGGTTTTAAGGGTCTAGCCTGATTATCTCTAGCGATACCCTTACAATGTTTACGAGAATGTAAAACATTAGCAAAATCGATATATAAAGTCATGCCTATCCCTACAGATTTTGCTAATTCTATTTTGTCATTATCAGAAAGCTTCTCTTTAACAGTCTTCGTAATAATAACAGAATCATTATCCTCCGAGTCGCTTGTATTTCGTGTTCCATTAGAGCATGACACAAGTAATAGTACAAAAATCACAAATAATAGTCTTTTCATTTTCTCGTTGTTACAGTATGCAAATAAAACTCATGTGTATACAAATAATTTTCCTCTGCCTTTGTGGTTCCAATATAAGGAATTGTTCTAGGAGAATAAACCATAAGTTTTACGTTACCAGCAGGCACAGTAATCGTTCGTTCTTGATGAGCTTTAAATTTGTAATTTAATTCATCATTAATTCTTAAAGTCATTGCAACAGATGCAAGATTTTTAATCTTTAACTGCGGGTCAAGATGCAGATTATTCTTCCTCTGATATGTAGGATTAACATTCTCTTTCTCTAACACTAATGTCGTATCAATACTTATTTCCTGATATTTTTGAATGTATTTAGCAGACACATAACCGAATGTGTTTGTTTCTAAAACATTCACGAAATAAAAACCATCCTCTAGCGATTCATCATCAAAAGCAATCGGACAGCCCTTTGGAAGTTTCTCTATAATTTCACTTTCTGTAGATGGCTCGTATCTAAAATTCACAGTTGTAGTGGTTAAACCAACATAATCTTTAGAAAAACAGACTACAGCAATAACAAAAGCAATAAAAGCAAAAATTAATCTTTTCATAATCTCTTCATTTTAATTATCCTACATGTACCTGACTTCTTGCAGAAAGACCCTGAATCTCCCTGAGTACCTTATTTTCTGCACGCAGGGCTATCACTTCTCTCTCCAGCTCGTTCATATCACCAACATTGCTGCTGTGAGCTAAAGAAGGCGTTTTCTTATCTGAACTAAAAAATTCAGCAACATCTACACCAAGAACTTCAGCAAGGTTTTCAACTGTACTAATTTTCACATCAGCACCATTCAGGAGGTTATCTAACGTCGTTCGACTAACCTTCATCTTAGAAGCAATATCAATCTTGCTCAGTTTATTGGACGTTATTATGTCCACTATCCTTTGCACATTCATATTAAAATCCTTTAAATGTTCAACAAAGTGGGTTAATATGTCTTAAATATGCCCACCAAACCATACACTTTCTAAAAGTTTATTGTACTTTTGCAGCGTAAAGTTAGTAAATAAATACATAAGTACCAAATAAATTTGAAGAAAAATGAAGAAATTAGATAAAATATTTCCGGAATCGGCAAAAGCTGAGGATGGATAAGAGAGAAAAGATGTTTGTCTTTCTATGATTTGGCAACACCTCCCTTCCGCTGTTTGCTAACGGTCATTAGCAAACAAAAAAGCCCCCTCCGTTGCGGTGAGGGGGCTAACATAGTCCGTTGTTATGGACAAAGGTTTCCAAAGCATGGATGACTCCATGAATAATTTGCTGGTGCAAAATTAGCAAATAAACAGATAAGAACCAAATTAAATTGAAGAAAAATGAAAAAATATAATGAACCATTCGATTTCGCTGCCCTTGAAATACTTCTTAACTACAAGGGTATTGACGAGGAAAAGGCAAAGCAGGTAAAACGCTTCTGGCTAAGAGAAGAACTCTACAACTACTACGAAGCATCACATACTAAGGAAATGGAAGAAGCCTTCGAGTGGATATACAATGCGCCACTGATAGATTGGGAAGGTATGCTGCTATGTATAAAATATCCAGACAACAAGACCTTCCCAAAGCCATTAGAAGATGCTAAGAAGTTATTCGCTTTTCTCAGCTAGAAAAGTCACGGAGATATAAGAATAACCATTCAATGTAAGGGCGTTTTGAAATACTTGCTTAATAACCCAACCTTGGTTAGTGATGTTGGAAACCTCTTCACTAAAGTCAAAGGTCATTGATGAGTTAACCGTATCTACTTTCTTGCAAATTGTAAAAATGTTTTGTACCATAATCTATAAAATTTAAAATTAGTCGGTGCAAAGATAAACAAAAATATTCAATCGGGCAACGATGGGTGAGGAAAATTTAAAATTAGTCGCTTACCATTGTGTTCCATAAAACCCATCGACCCGATTGCTTTAAAGCAAAGCGTATGAAAAAGATAATGTTCAATGACCAGTACGGTCTCACCGAAGCTGTTCTAGATGGTCGCAAGACTCAAACCAGAAGAATCGCTTATGAAAAGCCTTTCGAGCATATCCGTAGCTGCGGTTTCATCACGGAAGGAAAAGACAAAGGCAAACTCGCCATCAATGATGGAAATGAGATTGTGGCAAAGTCCACTTATAAAATAGGTGAATTAGTAGCTATTGCGCAAAGATACATAGACCTTGCAAACAATGATGAGTTCTATCGCCTTTGTGGCATTCATGGGATGCCATTAGAGTGTATTAAATACGAGAAAGGTTGCTACAACAAAATGTTCGTTAAGGCAGACCTCATGCCGCACTGCATCCGCATCACGAACATTCGAGTAGAACGATTGCAGTACATCAGCGAAGAAGACTGCATGAAGGAAGGAATCTGCTGTAGCCACATCGATGGCATTGACGATGCTTATTCATACGATGCCACAAATGATAGTTTTGCAAAGAAATGGTGGTACAGAACACCTATCGAAGCATACAAGATACTTACCTGTAAGCTACACCTCCATTGGGACAGCAATCCTCTCGTTTTCGTTTACGATTTCGAACTAGTTAAATAATAATTAAAATCAAGCAATATGTCAGAAGAAAAAGTACCACTCAGACCTCAGATCAGAGAACTGGAGCTGGGTAAATCAATCAGTTTTCCCATTCAGAGAATGAGGACGATCAAGACAACCTGCTCGGAATTAGGTGTAATTTACTGTCGTAAGTTCAGAACCAAAATCAACCGGGAGAAAGAGATCATTACAGTTACAAGAACCAAATAAAAACAATAGTCATGAACGAAGTAGTACAAATCCAGTTTGCAGATAAGATGCTATCCTTTGATACATTCCTGTCAGCCATACGTAACGTTGTGAAAGAAGAAGTCTGCAAGGCTGTGGGTAAACGTCCGTTCCTCACACAAGCAAAGGCATACGACATCTACGGAAGAAAAAACGTAGAGCGATGGAAACGTGAAGGAAAGGTGAAGGATTTTGCTAGAGGCAGAAATGGCAAAATTACTCGCCACGAATACAAAGTATCAGAGCTGGAAGCTTGTGCCTGCCAAGTTCAAGATTATCTGTGTCCCAAATAAGATTTTACTTTTAGGATAGATATAAGGCTGATATTGATTAGTACAAATTATGCGAAACTATGGTAGGTAACAGTTGCTTTGCCCATTGGGGGCGATGTTCAAGTTATAACGTTTAAATTACTTCTATGGGTGTTAATCAAAAAAGACTGCGAAGAAGGACTAAGCAGCCGGGCATGGGGTTCGAATCCCTTTACCTACCACCAATATAAATAAACAATATTAAAAGATAAAGTTATGAAAACAATTAAGATCATCTTCTGCATTGCCATCTGGCTAGTCCTGGGATGGCTCTGCCTCAGCAAACTCTCCCAAGGCATTCATGATGAGAACCTCATTTCACAGATGCCTCAGAGCACCTATGACGAGATAGTAGATACTCTTACTACCAGAAATGGCTTCCAGCCTACCGAACATCAGATAGTCACCTACTATTATGAGCGATTCAAGAAGTAAGAGCACCTATGCAGCTCGCAAGTGCCTCCTCTGCCCTGATGGGCGTAACTGCATCAATGGCAAGTTTTGCCTTAAGCACAAAAGATACGTGCAGCATCAGGAGAAACTTCCATGTGAATGAAAAATAGATTAGCTAACCATCCTGCAAAGGATATAAAAGAAGAGAATATGGCAAAAATGAATGTAACAGAAAAGGACTTTGAAGCTTTTTTACAAGCTACAGAATCTCTTATGGCTATATCTGGTACTTTGGATGATGACTTCAACGAAGAGGCTTATGCTATAAACAGACAGTTCAAAAATTTCGAGCGAAGATACTTAAAGGCAAAGGAGAAAAAAAATGGCATTCACCACTGACCCATTTTAGGTAAACAGAAATGTGGTTTTTATATAATTTCAATCATTATGGAATCAGAAAAAGCAAAGTCAGACCGCTTAGCCAGGCAGCGAGAATACTATCTTAAGCTTCGTGATAAAATGCTCGCCTATTCTCGCAAATACATTAAGGAACATCCCGAAAAGCAGAAGCTATATCGGGAAAATGCAGCCAAGAAACGAGCCAACGGCATTGGATATTATCAGAGATACTATCAGCGCAACAAAGAAATATTGCTGGAAAAGTCTAAGAGCTGGAGACAGAATCACCCCGAAAAGGTGAAGGAGTACCAGCGCAGATACTATCAGAAGAAAAGAGCAGCAGCAAAGAAAGAAAAGAAGAAAATGCTGAATCCAGATATAGATAAGGCAAAATCCCTCTTCCGTGATCCTTCTAAGACTGTTCACCTACAGTGGCTCCTGGAACACAGAAACGCATAATAAATAATAGATATGGAAAAGGAATTTTGGAAAAACATTCCACGTTACACCAACCAATATCAGGCATCCACCTTCGGCAGAATCCGAAGGCATCCAAGGATGGTGGACAACAATGGTACACTATGTCTGAAAAAGGGTGCAATCGTTACCCAGAACATAAATGCTCGCGGTTTGTTCCGTGTTCGTCTTTTCTATGAGGGTAAGATGCACGAAGAATTGGTTCATAGGCTAGTGGCTGAGACCTTTATCCCCAACAAGGCGAATCAACCATTCGTTAGGCATAAGGATGGAAAGCTCACCAACAATCATTTTTCCAACCTCTCTTGGTGCTCCCGACTTAGTGTATATTCCGCCAGTCGCAAGAAATCTAAGACACTGAATAGCAAGGCTATAGTTATGAATAATGGTACAACCACACGTTGCTATTTATCCATCAAAAATGCCGAAAGACGTACGGGTATATCGGCATCCAACATCTGCCAAGTGTTACGAGGCAAGCGTAAGACCGCAGGAGGTTGCTCCTGGTCCTATAAAAAATGAGTTACAATATAATAATGTAAATTCTATATTCCAAATAAAAGAAACAGCAAATGAAAACAGATGGCTACATTCTTACTCCAGAGCTGCTGCAGTGGCGTTACTTTCATCGTCCGGTGGTGGTACAGGTGCTCATCTACGTGCTCCTGTCTGCCACCCACAATGAGGCTTCCGCTGCTACGCTCTCCTTACGTCTGTTGGCTGATCGGCTCCATACCTCGGTCAAGTCTATCCGCTGTGCCATCGATGTTCTCATACAGGAGCGAATCATCACAAAATGCAGCTCCCCCAAAGCCTCAACAATAGTGTATGTTAACAGTTCGCATCCCCTCTCCCACTGCATACTACCCTATCAAAACCCACTAGGGGCACAGAATGGGGCACTCTTTAGGGCACAGATAGGGGCACAATCAGGGGCACAGATTTTAACTTCGCAAGTTACTGATACACAAGATTGTGCAGCGTATCTTCAAGACAACAAGGGCACAGATAGGGGCACGATTAAGGGCAAAGATGGGGCACGCTCTAGGGCACACCATAAACAAGGGGCACACCAAAAGGCACAGTCTAGGGCACAGATTAACAATCCCGAAACCCCTTTAAATAAAGGTGATTCCGAAGATTCTGCCGAAGTTGAGGGCACAGACAAGGGCAAGGGTAAGGGCACAGATATAAGAGGAAAGAAACAAATAAAAGAAAACATTTCCCCCGAACCCCCTATAAAAGAAAACAAACAAAGAAAGGAGAAAGCCCACACCCACACACAAAAAAAGAAAAAGAAAAAAAGTCGTTGGATCCCGAAGTTCAGTTCTCGGAAGTGCTAAGACTCTTCAATCGCCTCTTTCTTGGAACGCAGGTCAAGCCAATCTCAAAGATGACTCCCGACCGCAAGAAGATGGTTGCAAAGTTTATCTCAGACTATTCCTTCGAGGATATAGAACCGATGCTTCGCAAGGCTCTCAACTCCGATCTTCTCTCTGGGCGCAAGGATGGTGGATGCTATATCTCCTTCAACTGGATCTTCAATCCGAAGAACTACGAGGCTCTGATGGAAGGGACCTTCGATAATCCTACAGTTGTAGCCTCAGCCGGGAAGAAGCCTCAGCATTCAAGTTCTCCGCCACCTTCTCCTCCACAGCCTCAACGCGAGGAAACCAACGAGGAAATAGAAGCTCGCCTGAGAATGAAAGAAGAGCGCAAGAAGGAATTGGAGAAAGAACAGACCGAAGCCCTACGGCAGAAGTATCTAGGCTGGATAGAAGCCGCCAAGAAGAACCCGAATGGTTCCATGGCAAAGATGGTAAAAGATGCCTACAAGAATGGCACTCTAGCCAAACTGGGCATCGTCTGGAATCCATCTGTGGCAGAAGAAGAACAGTCACTGGTCGACTTGGATGATAAGACACAGAGTTATCTCCAGTCTATCCTCAGGGACTAAGATACAAGTAACAAACAATTTAATTCATACGATTATGGACAGACAAGAATTAATCGACCGCCTCAACGGCAATTATCCTGAATACACCAAGAAATCTGCTACAAAACAGAAGAAGGTGCAACATGAAGGGCAGCTACAGATAGCTTGTGTACGCTGGTTCCGCCTTCAGTACCCGGCTTATGCCTCTCTCCTCTTCCATCCCAAGAATGAGGCTGATGGTGCTACCAGTGGCAAGAAGATAGCCATCAACGCTGCATCAGGAGTTGTGCCGGGCGTTCCAGATCTCATCCTGGCTCTCCCTTCATACAAGAATGGCAAAAACGGATATTTAAACAGGGGTACAGAAGTATTCCATGGCTTGGGCATCGAACTGAAGTATGGCAAGACAAACAATCAGACAGCTCATCAGAAACGTTTCCAGGACTACTGGCAGTGTGCTGGCTATAAATACGCCCTCTGTCGCTCCCTGGAAGACTTTATCAAAGTAGTCAATGATTACATGCTGTCAGTTGATTTAGGCATCCTTAAGGAAATAAGTTCTTATCATCAGAGCATCGATGATACAGAGCACAACAAGCAAGTATTAAACAAAATCATTAAAAACAAGAAATAATATGGAAATCGGATTCATCATCATCATGCTGTGCCTTGTAGTTATGGCCAGCACATTCATCTACCTAGTTTACACTCACCGCAATCGCTCTTGTAAGAGCTGCAAGTTTTTCCGACCAACAGCAAACAGTAAGTATAGCGGAACATGCAACGGCTTCGGCCATCATCGCTTCCACTGGGAATGCTGTGGGGAATGGAAACGTAAAACTACCAAGGAGGATGAACTATGAACTTTAAAATCATACATCTATGGGCAATTACATCAAACAAAACCTGATGCAGCCAACACCATCGGTTGCTGATCAGGAGGAAATGAGGATGTGCAAGTTCTGTGTACATAGCCACATCAGCGACCTCGGCTACAACCATTGCTGGAAGTCAGATAGTGCTAATTATAACCGAGATTCCCCTACAGGCGTCTGCTGGGCTTTCCGGGACAACCGGATATGGAAGCCCTATTATTTCTCTAGACTCATGTCTAGATATAGAGGGAATATCTGTTGGGTAAGACCGATTTACAGCTCTTCTAAAAAGAGAAAGAACCGTATTATTCAATACGAAATCATCGACCCAGTAGCCTCAACAATAGATAAAGTTTTCCCCAAGGAGTTTGCTAGAGATTACATTCCAGCCACTCCTGGCTCCAAGCCTCCACATACTATGAAGGAGTATGAGAAATGGGATGCCTATTGTTTCGGTGGCTTCGATCCGCAGCTTTCTGAAAAACAGGTGGCAAGAAATTATCATGAAGCCAACTGGCAGCAAATCCTTGCTCAGGAAGCAATAGAAAAACAATTAAAACAAAAAGCAATATGAAGAAAAGATATTTTTATGTAGTCGCATCATTCATGCGCAAAGACATAGCCAACACATGGCGTAAGGTTGACTTTACCATCATGAAGGATGATGGCTCAGCATTGTTCCCTCTAATGGAGGCTATCAAGGTGATTAATGAAGGATATTCAGAGATAGCTGATCCTGCAACTCTCCAGTTCGACAACTGCATTGAAATCAGCAAGGAAGACTATGAGGCTTTCAACAAACTCAATAATTTAGTTAAAGTGAATAAGTAGCTTATGAAAAGGCCAATGAAGACTGTGGATAAGTATTTATCTGATATGAATATGTAGAGGTAGATGAAATGTGTATGAAAGAGATACAATACTGCCATCAACTCCATCACTTTCTCTTTGGTCTAGGACTAAACTCAGAATTGGAGGCATAGATATGGATGATTATTGAGAATATTGCAATCAAGGGTATTGCACATTGCAAGGGATTACTTGTTCTCATGATGAAGATAACCCTTGCATCATAAATGAAATGAAAGTTTAACCGCCTTCGGGCATAAAATAAAGCGTATGACAAAGGAAGAATATGAAGAAATGCGTAACACCATCGACTCCGTAGACGAATACTTCAACTCCATCGAAGAGCTAACCAAGGTCAGAGATCTTGTAACAGAAGTCGATGCATCAAACGACATGACTATACTAGAAAGCCCTGTAAAGTTGGATATATCCATCCAGGGAATGTGCAGTGTTGCAAACGAAGACATCACCAAGTATCTCGATGCAGAAGCAATCTGCTACATCAGAAGTGCCATCCTCCGAAGATTAAATAGACGTATCGCATTCTTCGAAAATCAGATAGAAAACATTAATTACACCAAACGTAAAACAAAGGAAAAGTAATGAAGATAAAATTAATCAAACCAACAAAGTGCGCTCAGGATGTTCACGAAACGACCAAATATCCACGCCCATGGTTTAAACCGAAGCCAGAGCTTCCAGCAGGTACGATTTTGGAGGTGGATGAAGTCTGGCAAAATTTCTTTGGCAGCTATTATCGCTGTCAATTGCCAGAAGAAATGAAGGATAAAGGCTATTCCATTCCGTGGTACGACATCCCAATAGAGAATGCTGAAATATATAAAAGTTAAATTTAAATCATAACAATTATGGCTGTAGTAAATGTAGATTATTCAGAGTTCGAAACCTTGAAGAATCGAGTAAAGGAATTAGAAGAGACCGTAAAAGAGAAGGATAAGACCATCGCTTCCCTCAAAGACGGTTCCAGAGTTATCATCCGCAAGGAAGTGCAAATAGAGTACGAGAGATACCGTGACCCATTCTACGAAATGGGTGGCATTGACAAAGACCCTTTGTATTCACAAGATGATAAGCCAAGACGCACAATTGAGACCTCTGAGTCTTACCTTGGCTTTGAAGATGTGCTCTTGAAGGTTGAAGACAAAATGAAGGACGAGATAAACCGTAGCATCAAGCAGCGAGACGATTCACGCGAAAGTTACGAATCCTCTGTTCAGAAATATAAAGAAAAAGAGAAAAAGTTGGATGACAAGGAAAAGTCTCTCAATGATGAGTATGCCAAAAAGGAAGCAGCTCTCATTTCTGACTATAAGGAGAAGGAAAAAGCACTTGAAGCAGACTATCTAGAGAAAGGCAAGGCGTATAAGCGACAATTAGAAGCGGATTATAAAAGTTATAAGAATCAAGCAGGTCGTTTGCCATTGATCAACAAGAATGCAAAAGAAGCCCTGTCTCTCCTCAATGCCAATCGCTTCTTCAAGCCAAAAGGTGTTGAAAGTATTCTAGCACAGATAATTCAAAAGTGTGAACAATAAAAAAATACAATTATGGAAACAACAAAATTGAAAAAGTACATCGGTACAAAAGAGGTTATGGCTGCACCTATGGATGAAGCAACCGCAGTGACTAAAGGTTTTGCTCGTAAAAACGAGGATAATCATGAGTGGAGATCTGGCTATCACGTCCAATACACTAACCCAGATGGCAGTACCTATGATTCATGGTCCCCTAAGGATGTGTTCGAAAAGTCATACCAGGTAGCAGAAGACTTTAAGGACCGTCTCATTATTGAGCTCAAGGAGTTGGAAGAACGTCTTAATAAACTCGAGGCTTTCATGAATAAGAATGATTACGACAAGGTCGTTGAAAAATGCGGAACTGTTCAGACAGCATTCATGCTATCTCAATATCACGCAATGAGACATTACTACAATATTTTAAAAACTCGTATTGAATTGTTGTAGGATTTACCAGACAAGAAATAAGTGTGAACAATAAAAAATATAATTATGGAAACAACAATAACATTAATTATTTGCCTCAGCACGGTCTTTGTTATCACGCTAGGCATCGTCTCTTGCACGCTAAGAGACGAGAACTTCAAGGCTCGCTTTGACAAAAGTAACGAGCGTTTAAAGCGAATCATCAGAGAGCAGCATGATGAACTTATCTCATACAGAGAGGCTATCAAGAAAAATGATGCCAATCTAGAGAGATCTCTAAATGTATTAGCTTCTGCTTCCGATGCTGTCAACAAAAAAATATCTCATTTGAAAGATACGGAAGAAGCTCTATCAATGATCAAGGTGGAACTTGCAGATTTCAATTTGAATGAAGATAAGTCTTTAAAGAAAATAGATGAAGCTATTCGTTCATTCTCCTCTTACATAAAGAAAATTAATGATGATAATGTGAGATTATTTCAGCACTTTGAGGAACGTCTTGTCAATCGTCCTTCATACCTCTCTAAGGAAGAGAAGAAGCATTTTAAGGAATACATGCAATCATGTGCTAGAGGCTATACATTTATTAGCAACATGCCAAACAAAACGGACAAAGATTTTGTTTGTGTTGAAGATGTAGATAAAGCACTTGAATTTGTAGGTAGAGACCAATGGGATTTATTATACATTAAATGCCCATCAGAAGAAGTAAATATTGCCAATGGACAGAATACAGAACGAAATCAGTAAACTTCGCCATGAGCAGAATTTGCACGAAAGACTGCAGGCTGCCCAGCTTCGACAGATAAAGCGAGAACATGATGGTCTTCATAAGTGGATAACCATCAAGCCAAATCTTAGCCTCCTCTGCCGGATAGACGAAAAAGGTAACCTCCTCCCCAAGGAACAGGAGCGCATCAATAAGATAAAGAAAACATTAGGCATCAAGTAATATGAGTGAACAGGCAGCCCTCGCATTTCGTAAGCTAGTAGCTTCCATGCGAACTTTAGAAAAGCAGTATTGGGCACGAAGAGATAAAGGCGTACTACGCCAATCCATTGAACTGGAAAAGCGCGTTGACGAAACCATCATGAAGGTTGATCCAAAAAACGTACCGCAAACTGACAATGGGAACTTCTTTATCTTGGTGGCAGAACTTCGCGTTGCTACTAAGCAGTATTTCTCTGAGAAGAAGAAACCTGATCCTGACAAAGAACTGGTGAAGACTCTCTTTAACACTATCAAGGAGAAGGAAGCAAAGATTGATAAGCAACTCATCCATTATCAGGAAGAAGACTTCCGCAAACAAGGCTACACCATTCAGTACCATGTCATGGAACGTCCATACAAATGCCCTCCTCATAGCCTCTTCCAGTCAACTGATGAAGAACTGGCGAATGTGATGTTTAATGATTACTTACGAAATCCCACACCCGGTACAATGATCTTTAAAATGAAAAAGTATATCGGCAAGGATGGAAAACCTCTCTCAGACGAAGAAATCAATAAAATATTGTATAACAAATAAAAAACAAAGAATTATGAAAAAATCAGAAAAGAAAGAAGAGTCTGCACAAAATGTTGCAGTCAAAGTAAACAAAGCAACAGAAAAAATCATCGGCACAGGTAATTTTCAATCTCTCCGCTCTCGCTCCTCTACCTGGTTCGAGTGCAAAGTAAGATACCAAAAAACACAAGAAGACGGTTCCGAGAAAATAACAACGGAACTCTACACAGTAGATGCTCTCTCTTTCACCGAGGCAGAAACTAAAATCATAGAAGAAATGGCTGTCTATGTATCTGGTGAACTGAAGGTAGCTAATATCAACAGAGCTGCCTATGGAGAAATCTTCTTCTCTGACATCTGCGATGATGATCTCTGGTTCAGGGCTCGTCTTGCCTTCATCACCATTGATGAGAAGAGTGAAAAGGAGAAACGTTCCTACGTTACCTATCTCGTACAGGCAAAGAGTCTTGAACGTGCTCGCCGCTATATTGACGAGGTTATGGGTAAAACCATGATAGATTACGAGGTCAAAGGCCTCAACGAGACTAAGATCATGGATGTTTTCGAACATAAATCAACTTCTGACAAGAAAAAAGATGATAAGTCCGAAAAATAAGTAGTAATCTTGCGCATTTCGGTCAACTATGGCCGAAGTTGCGCAAGTTATCACTTTTTATCCTCATTTTTCTCGTACCTTTACCCACATTATTAATATATAACATCAATCATATATGAAAAAGTTGAAACGTTTAATCATTTACCTACGCCTCTGGTTTATCCGCCAGATGGGTTACAATCTCCCATCCCTCCGTGAGGCAACCTGTATCGTTCCCGGTCAACTCTATGACCATTTCGGTCGTGTTGTCAGGGCTGTACCCAGTAAGCCAATAGATAATGAAGTTGGTAGCAAAGAACAGGAAGAAGTGCCTGAGCATTGCCTTCAGTGCGATCTGTACAACAAGCACATTCCTTGCTCCTTCAATCATCGCATGGCCAACGGCAACGACATCTGCGAAAAGCACCATTTCGAAATCATCTGCCTCAACACTGGCAACATCTAAAGATTACTCATTATGGAAAAGCAAAAAACAAGATACAAACTCGATAAGAAAACCGGTCATCTTCTGGAAATACCTTCTAAGAAGCAGGTTCGTGAAAACGTCAAGAAGATTCGTGAGCAAAAGGGAAAAGATCAGTTGCCTCAATCTCCAGTCACGATACATGAGACTCAGGCAGAGAAAAACTTCAAAAAGGTCCAGAAGGTAATCGACCGCATGCACGCCAAGGCGAAACTGCCCGATTTTCTCTCCATGGCTCGACATAAGTTCCTCTCCACCGTCTGTGTCATCAATAAGCCGGGCAAACAGCGTAGCCTACTTCCTGATAAGAAAGGCCGCTTCGTAATGCTCTGCCATGGCAAGATGGCTAAGGTCTTCACTGCCGATGTTTGCCTTATCGTCAAGATCCAGAAGTCAATCATCAAGAAACATGAAATGGCACCAGGTGGAGAAGTGACCACAGAGCATTGGCAGGATGGTAGCTGGAGTATCGTTCCATGCAGAGCAGACAAGAGTAATTACACCACCATTCAGGAGGTCCGTCTTCGTCCATGGTTCTTTCTCCACCGCTACTGGTATGAGATTTCCTTCGATGGCAGAGTAGAGCCAGCTATGATGCTGAACGATTACGGCCTCAACCCTACTCTTAGCAAGAAGCATTTCTATGTTACCAGAGAATATGTAAAAGTACGAAACCAGGATGCCGAAAACGATTATTTCCGTTTCTGGCTCCATAAACCTACAGATCATGAAGCAAACTAATGATGTCATTATTCTCAATCGTCCTCGCGTTCAGAAGCGAGGACTTGCCCTTAATCTGAATGGGCGTATCACTCTAAGGTCTAGTCCTTGCAAACTGCTGGATCTCCATCCGGGTGATAAGATTTGTTTCTGTTTCTATACGCCAAGTAAGCAGATGTATGTAATCAAGTCCACACCGGAGTTAGAAGCTAAAAATGTATGCATCAAACTGTCTGGCCGTAAGGGGCAGCTCCATGCCAGTAATGTTTCTACCGTCAGTTTCTTGCTTAGCTATATACCGAATATCCCGACTGGTACTAAGCAGATAGAACTGGTTACGGCTAATGAAATCATCAATCTCAATGTAGATGGCGTCAGTTGTCCAACTTTGACTATCGTCAACAGGGCCGACAGCGAGCATTGCCGATAATCAAACATTAAACACTTCACATTAAACATTAAGAAATATGCAACAATCAATTAGATACAAAGGCCTCAGCCTCACTCCTGATGAAATGGCAGTAGAAAACGGTGCGCTATCTCTCTGCGGCAATCTAGAGCTGCATGATGGCGCATTGCGCCCTTCTATTGTCACAGGAACACCCCTCTCTCAGCCACTCACCATTAATGGTGTAGTGGCTAAGATTCTTTATGTACACGAAACAGGCAATTACCGCCACCTCATAGCCATAGCCTCATCAGCCATCTACTGGTTCCTTCAGGATGGATCTCTTGGCTCAACCACCCCTATCAAGTCCTTCGACTACGAAGCATCGGTTCTTTCCGTTAATTCCATCGGCAATACGCTTATTATTGTAGCTACAGATGGGATTCACTATGCTTTATGGGTGGATGGTGGCTATAAATATCTGTCACAGAAGCCTCCATTCGTAGAAATCGCCTTTTCTATTTCCGATGATTACCCAGAGAACTACAGTAATGGTGGAATCGAAACAGAAGGAAGTGTACAAGGTTTTCGGAATGCATTCCAGCAAACCACATACTCCTGCAATGACGTTTTTGATAAGGTAAAAATGCCCACGAACATAATAGATCTTTTTATCAGAGAATTTGAATGTCTTACAATTAAAGAAGACAAGCAGTCCGATCTTACACAGAGCATCTATGCACTTGTCAATCGAACAAACAATCTTATTGCTCGTAATGGACGTTTCTATGCAAATTTCTTTGTTAGATATTGCTATAGAATGTTTGATGGTTCCATGATTATGCACTCTTCACCTGTATTTATACCAGTGCAAATTCCTGATAGCTATATGGTGCTGTCGGCTAACGCTTTATCAAGTTTTACTAATAATGTCGTCGATACCAATGATGACTTTACCCTTCAGCGCATAGATGGAAATAATAACAAATTCAGTGTACATATCACAAAGGCAGCATTTATCTATTATCCACGAAATGTAGATTTAAACTATACTATACTGGACGCAAAACGTGAAGAACTTGAAGAATGGAAGGATGTCATCAAATCGGTAGATATATTCATTACGCCTCCTATTTCTAACGTTGACACATCTAAGCAAATTTCAAGTATCAGGTATAATCGAAGAAATTACATGCTAGGAAAAGGTTTACTATCACTCACTTTTGAAACATCACTCCCTTCTGATACATCTAAACCACCACATATTGGATACGCTTCTGTAGATTTCCCTTCACTTAGTCAAGATGCCTATCGCAACAAATTAAAGAACACCTCTGCTTTCTACAAGGTCTGTTCGTTGAAACTATCAGATTTAGCAATTTGCTCAGCGAAGAAATTACCTGTTGACAAGAATGCAGTCTATCAGGTATCATTACAGGAACAGATGAAGGATGATTACAAAACTCATAACTCGCTCTTCGCACAAGGTGGATATGTCTATAACCACCGCCTCAATCTGTACGGCATGAAAGAGAAACTGTTCCAAGGATTCAACGGCTGGGTTATGCTGCCAGGGCTATACACGCTCAAATACGATGATAGCATGGATGTCTATAGGTACAAAATCCAGAAAATTGTAGTTAGCCTCAACACCACATCCGGAACGAAATATGTTGAAAGTAGCGACAGGTTCTTCTCTCGTCAAGATATTGATGTCTTCATGATCAGCAACCTTGTCAAGTTCTACCCGGATTCCAGAGCTGATAAAATGGCAATCTTCTGTAAGGATTCTTCTGATAATGATGTCATCTTCGTCTTCCCTCTGGAACAATGCGCAGAACTGAATGGAGCCATGCACATGGGAGATTTCACCGACAATTTCGAGCAATATAAGGTAGAGTCGTTTGATTATACGGTTGATGATGTCGTGGAACTATCCAATAAGATCTACACCTCAGAGTCAGATAACGCCTTCTATTTCCCATTAAACGGAATCAATACAGTAGGTATCGGAACTATACAGGGTATAGCCTCTACCACGCGTGCGCTTTCTCAGGGTCAGTTTGGTCAGTACCCATTAATGGCATTCTCTACCGATGGTATCTGGGCGATGGAAGTCTCTTCCAAAGGCACTTATAGCAGCATCCACCCAATTAGTCGTGAGGTTTGTAGCAATCCGAAGTCTATCACACAGCTAGATCAGTCCGTGCTTTTCGCCACAAACCGCTCAATCAGTCGCATAGCAGAGTCACAGGTGGTTTCCATGTCCGATGTCTTAGATGGTCCCGGCTTCAATATTTACGGCCTAGGCAAATTCCTTAACTTCTTCAATGATAATGAGGAGGATAGTGATACCGTCAAGTCTACCAAGGCTCAGATGCGCCAGCTCATAGATTTCACCTCTTCGCCAATAGAGTTCTTTCAGCGTTGTCAGGTCATCTATGACTATAAGAACTCTCGCATCTTATGCCTGGATGTTACACAGACGAGTAAGACCTCTATGGCTGATACTGTGGCACTCTGTTATTCTATCAAGGATAATGCTTGGAGCACTTTCCTTATACAGAACGTGCTCACAGCTATCAATTCCTACCCACACCCCTACATACAATATAGGGATGGCAGCGTGATGGTGCTCGATAAGGGTTACGATTACGAAGATACAACAGAGTATCATGGTATCATAGTTACTCGTACCTTGAAGTTCGATGAAGATAACGTACCTGATTCCATTACAGGCTATATCCATTCCCTCACGTCTGGCAGCATACCAATCATGTGGTTATATGGTAGCAATGATAATCAGAATTGGCATTACATCGGTCGCTTGGGCGGCATGAAGTCCAGCTACATGGCTACTCACAGCTATCGTTTCTTCCGCATAGCCCTATACCTGAAGATGAAATCAATGAATCAATACTTTGCTACGCGCCTCGAAATCATCAGGCGTTTCAGCAAGTTCTAGCAGAAAAGCCACCGTTCCATGGCTTTCTAAGCCATGTCAAAAAACAAGAGCCTTCGCAATCAGGAGTAATCCCGAAGCGAAGGCTCTTTCCATAAACACACCTAAAACGAAAGAAGAAAAAAAGTTTCATTAAGTAAAGCCACCGTTCCAGACGATTCTATCGCCTGTCCCCAATAGCCTCTTATGTAAAGCTCGGCCGTCTCAAAGTATAGTTATCCCGGCTCAGCAGGTTACTCTTCATATTATTGAAGTCTGCTGTAGCACTATTCCCATACTGTCCAGCCTTGTCTGCATACTGATCCTGCAAAAATTGGCTCATCGTATAGTCAACCATATACCGGTGCATATTGCTCTTAAGCGCATCCGTCACAGCCACGTTCCAGTTCGGAATCTCCAGTTTCAGGGTAACAGTCTCATAGATGCTTTCCTCCCGATCATTACCAGCCTTAGTTACGGTAGAAGTCACTTCCTCATCTTCCTGGCCGATGATGCTTGTGGTCACTACCTCCGTCCAAGTTCCGTTCTTGTTATCGGTGTACACATACTTTCTTGTACCCTTAACAAGTCGCTCCAGATTGTTGTTATCCTCCACTCTACCTGAGGTCAGATAACGCTGAGCTGCAACCTTGATATTACCGATGGCTTCTGTTACTGCGCGGTTGATAATGCTGCGAGTCTCTTTACTGTCAGGGCTTTCAATAGTGGCTCTGATGTCCTTCTGGGCATCATCCACCAGTCCCTGGCTCAACACATAGCATCGAGCTAATATGTCATTACATACCTGTTCCATGCTAAAGTTCAAAGTAATTAGTTTACTATCCATATTTCGAAATATTTAGATGATTAATAAATCTACCTCAGTTCATAAGGCGGCCTGCCTCCGCTCCAGTCTACACGATTCTGATGAAAATGCTGCGAAACGAAGTCCAAATTACGCTCAGACCCTTTCGGCCCACTCTGGGCATCTTTGTCTACTTCGTCCACATTTCGAGTCTCAGCATCCAGTTCATTCTGACTTTTAGCCTCAGCATCTATACTGCGACTTTGAACAGCAAGTTCGCCATTCTCTTTTTCATCAGTATCTACAGAACGCCCGGCAGTAGCCTGCGCATTCTTCTGCTTATCTATCTCATCCCCACTTCTTACCGAAGCCATAGGAGAAGAAGCAGCCTTCTCGTCACCGTCTACTGCTCTGGCTGATGTATCACTGGCCGAAGAACCTTCTTTCGTTGTATCATCAGCCTTTCTTTCAGCCTCAGTAAAGTTAAAGTCTTTCTTTAACAAAATCTCCTTAATGGCGTCAAGGTCACTCGCTCCCATACTGGCATAGTCCGTATGAGCCATATCCGGAAAATCACTCAGCCACCCGGCAATGATTGCATGCACAAGATAGTTCTGAATCTGATTGCTCAGCACACCACTTAACCTTGGTGGCCAAGCTGCAAGTGTCACTATAGTGATTGAGAAATCATCCGCAAGAGCCTGCAGATCAAACTTCTGTGTGGTCGAAGAAGAAAACCTCGCAAGAAAATTCTCCAGGTCGGTTATCGCCTCCCTGTAGTATATATCCAGCCTAGCCTCTTCAGCATCACTGGCCCATACGCTTTGGAAGTCCACATCTGGGTTATGCTGCGCAATGGTGGCAGTAAGTCCTTCTACCACGCCCATTACGCTCTTCTTGATGATTTTAATTGTTATTGTCTTCATACTTGATAACATTTTTTCTACGATGCCATAACCAAACAAGAATACCTGTTGTGATGGCTATGATAATACCTATTAATGCGCCAAGACTGACCTTCCCTATAGTCACAAGTCGCTGCTCATTCTTGGTTAGTTCTCGCCTCATGATATTGATAGAGTCTTGCTTCAACCGAATCAGCGAATCTTTTTGAACCATAAGAAGTTGACATTTATCTACCTTCTTAGATATAATATTAATGGAATCCTTTAGCCTCAGCACCTCTTTTGTGTTCCTGTTGGTCACAACAGAGTGCCATGACTCTGTCTTGATAGGCTTTCCATACTGGTCCACAGTGGTTGAAGTACTATCCTTTGTATGGGTAGTTTCCTTGACAGATGTTTCGTGCTCCTGGATCCTGCTATTTGCCATCTGCGCAAAAGCAGAGATAAATCGCTCCTGCCAGGAGGCATCCAAACTTTTGTTCTTTGTTTGGTCCGTAATATAATGTTCCTGCATCACAGTCTTCGTCTTACAACTCGTCAGAAACAACAAAGAGAAATACGCTATCCAAACGAACAGGTAGATAATTAAATGTTTCGATTTCATAAGCTATCCTGTTTATAAGGCAACCATAGCCCTGGCAAGATACTTCTTTCTACTCGCCAGTCCATTTGTGCCTCCATTTATCTTTTTCGTAATTCTCAACACATTATCCGCATCAGCCAGTTCGTTCAACCCATGCGTCTCCCAGAACCACATCGAAACATCAACGCAAAGTTCCGGATGCTCCAGCAACTCCGGATGCTCCAACACAGGCTGCATACTGTAGACTTGGAATATTGAGTAGTTACTTCGGCCGGTCAACTGGATGAAGCCTCTGCCCTTATACTTGGCACCATCGCCCTCATGCGTGTTGCCAAGCTTCTTTCCAAGTGATCCCTTCTCATACTTCGTGAAATAAGAGTTCTTTCCTAGTTCATGTGTATAAAGAAGTTCACCGCTTTCATGCGCTATTTGGGCAAGGAAATGTGCCCATCGTAATTTTGTATTGATGTGATACTTCTCTGCCAATTCGTTGAAATAAGGCAAATATTTATCTACCCTATTTTTCGCATTCGGCATAATCTTCAGTATCTGCTCCTTAGTTATTTCCTTCATTTCCATTTTCCTTATTGTTTTTAAATTCTTGGTATTTCTTGAACATCGGAAACTTCTCCACAAATCCAAGTGTAAGCGCATAATAAGCATATTCCACAAGTTTATAAAATGGCGTATCAGGCACTAGCATCCGTCTCAGGTTCTTCAATATGTTGGTCGTGAACAGATAGGTTGCAGCTATACACACCCACTTCACGCAAAACAAGGCCTCAGTGTCTGAGTGAAGAAAGTGACCGATAATGAACAGAGCTGCCACCGTCACAAAGAACACCGCACAACAGACGAAGAACATACCGAATTTCTTCCAGCTCCATTCTTCACCGTTTAAACACTGCAGCCACGATGCCGAACACCAGGTTCAGCCCAAATAATACCATCATGGCAATCATAAAATACCCTGATAGGAACCAGCAGACTCAGAAAAGTCCATATCGTCCCAATTAAGTAACCTCGAATATCATTCATTTTCTTTTTCATTTATCCGTCCCCACTCCGTTATGGAAACGATGCAAATATAAGCCATCATTCCCGGTTCTCTGTGATAAGTTGCGCAACTTCATACGAAAAAGAAGAACACAAGCCCATTTTCCGCCTGCATTCTCTTCTTCTGATAGTTTTCTTTTATATATCTCTAGTCATTATGGAATTTCCCACAAACTCAACATTCAACACTCAACATTCAACACTCAACATTCAACATTATAGAAAATGGATTTACGAAGTTACACCAAGCAGGAGTTAGCCCTGCTCTATTTTCCGGATTCCGACCCGGACGTGGCAAGAGCCCATCTGATGAGATGGATAGTAAGATGCACCCAACTCTACGAGCAGCTGCTGAAGAGTGGATACAACAAGAGCTGCAAGGAGTTCAATCCCCTGCAAGTATCCTATATTTTCTTCCATTTGGGTGAACCCTGATATTTATCAGTGATAATCGGTGAGTATCGGTGAGCAACAATGAGCATCGGTGAGTTGGGAAAATGAAATGTTGTATCTTTGCAATGTGATTCAGAAAGAGTCATATGCATTAAACCAGGCACTGCGCAGCGCCCATTCAACATTCAACATTCAACATTTAACATTCATAAAAATGTGGTTAGTATTAGCATTTCTCTCAGCAGCGCTGCTGGGATTTTATGATGCCTTCAAGAAGAAGGCGCTTTCAGGTAACGCAGTGATTCCCGTGCTCTTTCTGAACACGCTCTTCTCATCGCTCATCTTCCTGCCGTTCATCGTGATGAGCTATACAGGAAATTCGCTGGATGGAACGATGTTTCATGTAGCAGAAGGCGGATGGGAAGTTCACAAGTACATCGTGCTCAAGAGTTTCATCGTATTGAGCAGCTGGATCTTCGGTTATTTCGGCATGAAACACCTGCCGCTCACCATCGTGGGACCTATCAATGCCACCCGACCGGTAATGACACTCGTGGGTGCCCTGCTGGTTTATGGCGAGGTACTGAATCTGTATCAGTGGATTGGTGTCATACTTGCCATCATCTCCTTTGCCATGCTTTCGCGCAGCGGCAAGAAAGAGGGTATCGACTTCAAGCACAACAAATGGATTTACTTCATCGTGCTGGCTGCCGTTCTCGGTGCAATAAGCGGTCTCTACGACAAGTATCTGATGGCTCCGCCAGAGAATGGTGGTGTAGGATTAGACAGAATGATTGTGCAGAGCTGGTACAACATCTACCAGTGTTTCCTCATGGGAGCCATGCTGCTGATGATATGGTGGCCTACCAAGAAGAATTCTACCCCATTCCACTGGCACTGGAGTATCATCTTCATCAGTATCTTCCTTTCGGCAGCCGACTTCGTTTATTTCTACGCTCTGAGTCTGCCTGGCGCCATGATCAGTATCGTGAGCATGATTCGCCGCGGTTCGGTTATCGTCAGCTTCCTCTTCGGTGCAGCCATCTTCCATGAGAAGAATCTCAAGGCGAAGTTCATTGATCTGCTCCTGGTATTACTCGGAATGCTCTTCCTCTACTTCGGAACGAAGTAATGATTAGATAAAAAAAGTCTTGCAAGCATATAGCCTGCAAGACTTTTTTATGTTTTTACCAGATATGTGCCCGCTTGTTCTTAGGAACAAAGAGCTTGTCGCCCTTCTTGATGTTGAATGCCTTATACCATGAATCCACCATTGGGAGGGCACCGTTCACACGAGCCTCGTTTGGAGAGTGAACATCCACGGTCATCAGATACTGCAGGTACTCAGGACGGGCATTGCCTGCCCATACACGTGCCCATGCCAGGAAGAAGCGCTGTTCTGGAGTAAATCCATCCTTCACACCCAACTTCTCTGTCTTCATCACATTCTGAAGTGCACGGAAAGCGATGTTCAAACCACCATTGTCACCGATGTTCTCACCCAGGGTCATCTGGCCGTTTACCTTCTTGCCAGCCAACTCAATCTTGTTGAAATGGTCAACCAGGATCTTGGTGCGAGACTCGAAGTTCTTCTTGTCAGCAGCAGTCCACCAGTTGTGCTGGTTACCGGTCTTGTCAAACTGGCTGCCCTGATCGTCAAAGCCATGACTCATCTCATGACCGATTACACCACCGATACCACCATAGTTCATCGCATCATCGGCTGTTGGGTCGAAGAATGGAGGCTGGAGAATAGCTGCAGGGAAGCAGATCTCGTTGGTAGTTGGGTTATAATAA
>CYGL01000025.1_pt1 | contig 71517 bp, 116 predicted proteins | sample 485531 | NCBI WGS metagenome assembly CYGL01 (sample SAMEA3497897, study PRJEB9818) | human gut metagenome | reverse complement strand
TAGCATTTACGCGCGCGCACTGTATAGGATTATATATAAACGGGCGGGCGCTACAATCCACACGCGCGCACGCAAGGGACGAGGAACGCGGAAAAGCGCGGGAAGCTGATTTATTTCCGTTCGCGCTTCTTTGTCCGTCCTTGTGTCGGCTTGGCTGGCGGGATGGCCTCTTGCACCGTCTCGGGGCGTTTTAACTCGTTTCGTTGTGGCCGCGCTGGCTATGCTCGCCGCTGGGCATAAAAAAGCGCCGAGGCAATCAACCCCGGCGTGACCTCTTGCGCTGCATATTCGCAGCCGCAAAAATAATTGAAAAAATATCGAAAAATCCTAAAAAAGTTATTGACAAATAGATAAATCTATTGTAAAATACATAATATAAGGAGGTGGTAAACGGATGGCAAAGAAAAAGAAAAGCAGTAAGCAAGAACGAGCCGCACAACTCATCATCTTACTTACTGCAATTCTCAATCTTATTCTTTCGGTTGTCAACTTGGTTGATAAGCTGATCGAATAGAGGAAGGGCGGGAAACCGCCTGACCTCTTGCCACTATGTTAACCCATCTTGAAAGGAAAGTCAATAGCAGAAGGAGGAAAGCATGAAAATTTTATCTATTGCGCTGGATATCGTTTCCGCTGTTTTGAGCTGCGTCGTTATTTATTTGATCATCCGGCAGCGAATCGAAGAACGGAGGGCGGAAAAATGAGCCTTGCAAGCAACGCTGCAACGAGGCGCTTTGACTCCAAAACGTACAAAAACTATATGCTCAAGCTTCGCAAGGTGGAAGACGCCGCGCTGATTGCAAAAATCGAAGCGGTGAAGGCCACGGGGCTACAGACAACGGAAGCCATTAAAAAGCTAATTCAAGACAACGACAATAAAAACACGATGCGCGGACCGTCCGGCAAGATAGGCCGCGCATCGTGCCCCAGCTCACAACAACATTGAAAAATCAATATTATTATGGAGGTATAACTATTATGACACAGATTCAGAAGGAAATCAAGTATTACAACGGGAAAAATTTCAGCGACTACAACATCCGCGATATTGAAGCGCTGACGGAGTCCGACGCGTTCACGGTTGCGGAAGACATGGAAGAAATCAAAGGGCACGCGGTCTACTTCGTCGACTTCGGCGGTTATTTCGGTTTCTCCGCTCTTGTTTTCGCTGACGGTCGGCACATTTACTACGCGAACGACTACGAGCTGCACCACAAAGGCAAGAGCCGCGAAGAGCTGCGCGCGCTGTATGTTGCGAAGCTTAACCGCGTTTTGTTCACGGAATCCGAGCTTGCAGCGCCGACGTCAGACCCGAACGAGATCGACCGCCGCCGCTACTATCTGCAAAACTATTACGGAATGCGGCGCGAGAATGTTTCCTGCTTCCAGATCTTCCACAATGACGCAGAAGAAGCCGCATATTCTCGGAAAATTTCCGGCATGGTTCTAAATCGCGTTTGCTTTGCGTACTACTCCGACCGCGATTTTGTGAAGAAATGCGCACAGCTTCAGCAGGGGATCGAAGCCGCCGCCAACGCCAACGCGGACAATTTTGACTATTGGAAATCTGCTTTCCTTTATGAAATGGATAATCACGAATACGGCATCAACTGGCAAGCCGACTATGATGTTATTTCCTGCTTTGCGAACGTGGACGGCGTGAAGGACTACGAAAACCGCGAAAAGCTGTTTGATGCGGCGAAATTTACAGAGCTTCAGCGCCGCGCATACGCCGCAGCCCGTGCGAAATACTTCGCAACCCGTGAAGCGCTTTAATTTTGGAGGTGTGCAGAAATGAAAAACAATACTCAGGAAAACCGCGCGAACGCCGTCGAGCTTTCCGCGTTTGATAAAAAAGTTATTTCCACCGCTAAAATGAACGGCCTCCGGCCGCTGCGACTCCGCAACCGTTGCGGCTTTAACGTCTGGCGCGTCAGCTACGGCGATGCCCTTACACGTGATTTTATCGCGGCGGCGTTCGGCCTGCTGCGTGATGCAAACATCAGCGAGTCCCGGCGCGTTTCGCACTATATCGGCGATTGCTCGGGGTACTTTGATATCACCGCCGCCGAAGCCCGGCTACAGTTTACCGCGCTGTTTGATGCCGCGCCTATTGCGATAGCGTGATTTTAAGGAGGGCGAAAACTATGTATTTCATCAACGAAAAAGCCGGGGCAATGTCCACGAATGGAAATTCGGTCAGCTTTGAAAAAGGTTTACCGGCTTTATATCGAGCGCAAGGCGCGAACCCAGAACGAAAAATAATAATCTGGCGCGACGTCTGCAAAAATATTCACGTCGAAACATCCTTGAACGACGTTGACAAAATCGTCTCGGCCATCCGAGCTTTTGAGGCCGGGCAGGAATACTATTGAGAGCACAAGACGGAGGTCACGCTATGAAAAATTTTGATTTGTTCCTCGGATGCCTCGGAAATGGTATCACGGTATGCAATAAAGCCGTTTTGGAAAACGGAGACTATAAACGCGTTGCGCACATATCCCCAGCGGGAAATATTCTCTTGTGTGTGCTGTCCTCGTCCATCCCCGCCGCCGATATGGAGAAGATCAGCGCGGCGGCAGGCAGAAATAAAGCGGAGTTTTCGCGGCGCTTCGAGCTGCTGCCGGATGCGGTGCAGTACGAAAAAATTCTCGATGCCCTGCCAGTTTCTAAAATGTTGGAGTATATCCACGACGGGCGGAGTATCTCCGAAAAACTTCCGGCCATGCGTGAATATTACTATTCTATCGCGTAAAATGGGCGCGGCTTCGGCTGCACCCTCTCAAAAATTCAGAAGATCGCCGTCCGCCGCCTGATATGCTCATAAAAACGGAAAATCAGCCGGGATATCTGCTAGTATGCACAGAAAAACGGTTTTTCCGGTCGAAAGTTTCGTAAATTCCGCGCAACCCCTTTACGTTTTCGATTGTATCGTATATAATCAAAATATAACTATTCAAAATATGGAGGTACGAAAAAATGATCGTTCATCTTTATTGCATTCCCTCTTGCTTTGCAAATACAGCCGATAAAATTGTCCTGCACGCGCGCGAGCTGTCCCAGTACCCCGGCACATGGCTACATGCACGGCTTGAGCTCCCGGACGGCTATTCCGTTGACGAAAGCGAATACGGGGACTATATCACGCTTCCCACCGGCGAAAAGGTGTGGGACGTATACCCCGGCCATTCTCTCGAAATTGATGGTACGGCCTACGTCGGCAAAGTGTATATTTACGATCGCAACGGCCACACGGTTTTCTCTCAGTCTGTCCGCTGGCACTGATTCAGCCGGGCGAAAATCGCAGAGATTAGGAGAGAAAGCAAATGGCACGGGTAAAAATCGCGTGTGACTTTCACCAAGTTCAACGCATCCAAAATTATCGACGCGCTCAGATAATCCGGGAATAATCCGGGAAAGGAAGGAAAAAACATGGAAAGCAGAATTGATTTTCTGATCAAGCGGTACGCTATCGCCCTCGCAGGCGACGACAAAATCTGTGTGAACTACGTAGGCGACGCGCGCAAGGCCGGGGTCTTGGACGAAATCATCTCGTCGAAGCCGCAAATCATCGCGCGGCTGACCGAGCAGAAAGAAGCTCGGGAAAAGAAATATGCGGAATACTGCGCAAAACTCGCCGCTATTCCCGGCCTCGAAGAATTGCAGAACGCAATTTCTGATCTCAATCTTTGGCATGAGGAATATGAAGCAAGCTTCGCAGAGTGTGGCGGGCTCGGTGTTCGTCCGAAGCCGCAGTACGATTTGGCCGCTATGCGCAAGGACCATCCCCGCGCCGCGGCATATCTCAAGGCGCGATCCTATGCTTCTTCCCTTGTCCGGGCAAAATCCAAGGCTGGCCAAGATGCGGTGGACGCGATTCTCAACGGCGCCGACTACGAAGCGACGATTGAAAAAATGGAGAAGCAGTGGGCTTCCTACTGTGAGGAACACGTGTGGGACTAAAAAGGGGGCGGTATTGGCAGATTGATTATTTAAATCCAGTGCTATGCTCAGAAAAACGAAAACGACCCACAAAAAACTCGGCTGCTATGCTCAGAAAAACGGATACTATGCCGAAAATAATCGTCAACCCGCGCCTATGCTCAGAGAAGCCAACACGTTCTTCAAAAAATTTTTTCAAATTTTTCGTCGCTTCCATATAACAGACCACACAATTTCCGCGCAAGGCGATATTTCTGCCATGCTCAGAAAAACCGCTTCATCAAGCTAAAGTTCCGCCGCGTGGAAATAATGCTATCGATAATGCTATCGAAATTTTCAAACCGTTGGGAATACTGTATTTTTGGAGCTGTTATGTAGGGTTCAAGTCCCGCCACTCCGACCAAAAGAAAAAGCCTTGAAACATCAGCGTTTCAGGGCTTTTTCTTTATTTTCAATGCTTTGCAGGCTTCTTGCGTGCTCCATTTTTGGAATGACCGCTCCATATTTTATGCGTCAATAGCAAAAATCAAAATCAATAATGCTATTGGGAATGCTATCGAGTTTGTTTTGTAGCGTTTCCATGCTCACAAAAACCGGCTTCTCGGCGCAAACTTCCGTGTTATGCGCAGAGAATTTTATTTTTCGTTATAAAAATTCCAAAGCTCATTCTTGTATCTTTCAATATCTGACTGTGCTACGTGGGTGTAAATCTCGCGCATGATTTTATCATTGCTCCATCCCCCAATTTCCATGGCAATTTCCATTGGGATTCTCAGATGTGCGGCAAGCGATGCAAAACTGTGCCTGAGCTGATGTATGGTTACTCGCTTCACCCCAGCTTCCTCGCACACTCGAGCAATCGCTTTCCTAAGTGTGGTTTGCGCAACAGCAAGAACGTCCCCCTCTGGCTTCCACTCTCGTTTGATTGCAGCGCGAAGCTCTGGTATCAGCAGCGGGACGGCGCGGTCAGAGGAAATGTTTTTCTGCTCGGCCTTATACACAAACTTTTCGTGCTCATCCCGAACGACAGCCCCATTAGTCCTAATAATTTCTGCGTCCCGGTCAATTTTGTCCCACCGAAGTGCATTTATTTCAGAGACGCGCATCCCCATCAGCGCAAGCAACATTGGTATGCACAGAGAATTATCGGCAGCGGCGGCAACGAACTTCTTGATTTCGTCCGGCTCCAGCCAAACCGCATCACTTTTCTTCCGCTGCGGCGCGACCTTCACGCTATCGTCCGGCGTGATGCCGTTTTCCTTGAGCACGGATTTTACGAACGCCCAAGAATTTTTCACGGTCTTTTTCGCCGCAATACCAAGCTCTGCGTCAATGATTTTTCTCCATTCGTTTTGCTGGATTGTTGAAATTCTGCGCGGCATCGTGGTTTGAAAACGTGTTCTCTGAATGATCCGGTAACCGCGTATGGTCGACGGAGACAGCGAATTTTGGCGCACATTGATGTATTCATCTATTGCCTGAGTGAGTGTCAGCTCGCTCCTTTTTATTGGCTTTGCGGCGTTCTGCGCCTCTGCCTTAACGATAGCCGCGCGTCGCTTGCATTCCTTGGCAGAATCAGCGTTTACCATGATGGATTGCTTGTTGATTCTGAGCTGAATGCTCCAAGTCCCATCCTTGTTTTTTTTCGGCTCTGGTATGTACATGATAAGTGCCTCGCTTTTTTGTTCTGTTGTTTGTTTGAGTTTTGTTCCTAATTTTGATATAACAAAAAGACGCAACAAAATACAGGGCAACAAAGAGAAAGGTTTCCCCCTTAACAATCCCCCTATAAAGAGAAAACTATATATCATCATCATATATTATTATTAATTTATATTATATATATATATATATTATTAAGAACCAGCGCACGATATACGCACCCGTATGTGCGCACGCGATACACCAAAAACATGCCAATGTCAAGTAGAAAAACGAATTTTTTTCGTATTGTTTTTATGCATTATGAACAAAAATGGCAACTTTCTCGGTTACGCTACCGTCACGCTACCGTAACGCTATGGTAACGTTACCACGGCGTTACTTTGGCGTCTGCTTGCCTATTTCTTTTTTCTGGTAATTCTCAGTGTTGCAACCACCACGGATGCCAGCGCACCGACGATCACAGCGACAAACGCCCACGCGCCGGGTGAAAAAATGCCGAACTGTATCAGCCCCGCGTCGCGGATATTCGCGTCAATTACAAGATAGACACCAATTCCGCACGCCATCGCGGCGCACAGGCTCAGCAAAATATAGATCAACGGCCTTCGCGCGTCGATGCCGCTTTGCAGAATCTGGTTAGTCGCTTCTAACCTCTCTTTTTCTCCGCGAAGCTCAGCATTTTTCAGCTCAAGCCAGTGGATTCTCTCCCGCAATTGCTCTGCGTTTTCCTCCGTCGGCGATCTCAGCCCGAAGGTGTCGTCAATGGATATGCCCAGTACCTTGCAAAGGGCGACGGCGTTAAACAGCTTCGGTTCAGACTGTGTTCCGTCACATAGGCGGCTCACGGCTGAGTAGGCAACTCCGGATTCTTCGGCGAGCGTTGAGAGGGAATAGCCCTTCTTTGCTTTTGCGGCCTTGATGATTTCGCGGTAGGTGTCAAAGCGTGGTACCAGCTCTTGATACGCGTTCATTTTTCAGCCCCTTTTCTTTTTTTCGAAGGAGTCCGCAAATTTTGCGCAGAGAATTCGCAGTAACTGCGAAGCTTTCGCAGATTTGCGCGTGGACATCCCTCCTGATTCCTGTTACGATAGATGTACGGCGGACGTTTCCTCTGACGACAGAATTTGCTATTAAGCCGTGCTGCCTCTGATACAGGCGGCACGGCTCGGCTTTTCAGCAGATGTCGTCTATGTAATAATTCTATCATCAATCACAATTGTGTACAACAGAAAAACCACACAAAAAATTCGTTTCTGATTTGGTAAATTTCACGGAAAGGAGAGAAAAAGATGTACTGTACGGAAGAAGAACTGACCGAGCTGATTCGTAATGCCCTTGCATCCCCGGAGCGCCGAGCCGCGCTTATTTCCTTGTTAACAGAGTTAGGATTGCCTCCCTTTGCTCCCTGTCCGCATTTTTCAACGCCTCAAGAATCTGCATAGTCAACTCGTCGTCGCTGCGCTCACCCGTCTGGGTGGGCGCTTTTTCTTCGCCTGTTTTGAGATATTCGACCGTCACGCCGAAATACTCCGATAGTTTCGTTAACGTGGTGTCGTTTGGAATTTTCCCTTTTTTCCACCCATTTGCTGCGGCATTGGACAGACCCACAGCTGCGGCAACTCCGGACACAGATTTCCCCGCTTTTGCGCAGAGCTCACAATATCTTTTGTAGAAATTGTCCAAATTGAGCACCTCCTATTTGTGCTAAACGTAAAAAGTTAGAAAAATTAACAAAAGCGCTTGATTTCTAACTAATATAGCTATATAATCAAATTGCGGTTGAAAGAGTAAACAGCAAGCAAGACCCGTGATGCAAATCCCGAGCCGACGTTATTGCGTTGATGGCAACAACATGGTAACACAGATTGTTAACTTTTGCAACCCCTAAAAGCGGCCGCAGCGAGAAAATTTATATTTTTTTCATATTTGGCATATACAGTCGGCTGCCTATTCCATTTGATAACGGGAAGGAGGGTAAAACAGTGCCGGAAAAATGGACTGGACGTCTCATTGGGAAGATGCACAACGCTCGTGTCACATTTGAAGAACTTGCTGGCGAAATGGGAGTTACAAAGTCTTATATTTCCATGCTCCTCAACGGGAAACGCAAGCCGGAAGGGATTCAAAAACGCATGGAGGCAGCGCTCGACGCGATTTTGCAAAAGCGCTCCGACAATTCGAGCACATAAATGAAATAAGGAGGTGGAGACTTGATGTACAAAACGATAGCGCGGCTCTGCAAAGAGAGAAACATCACAATTGCTGCCATGTGCCGAGAAATCGACCTTCAGCAAAGCGTAATATCCGACCTCAAGCATGGCCGAGCAAAAATGTTGTCTATTGGCACTGCCGCACGGATTGCCGATTATTTCGGTGTAACCGTAGACGCGTTGCTGAACAGTGACCTGACCGAACGCACAGCAAAAATCCCCCGCTACCGCGAATTCCGTGAAAATAAGAAGTACTCTCTCGGCGAAGCGCAGTACTGGACTGGTATCCCTAGTGATGTCATTGAGCGCATAGAGGTTGGCGACGAGATTCCCACTTCAACCGCCGTCAGGCGGCTTGCCATGGCGTATAGTTGCTCCGTTGACGAACTGTCCTCGGAACGCGAAGGACATCCGCTCCAATACAAAGAACGGTCATACGCCACTGAGCGCCAAAAGAACGTAGACTCCCTTACCCGCGAAATACTGCGAATATCTCATGAACATGGGCTTTCGCTGAGCGATATTAAAACCGCTTGTGACAGATGCGAACGCTTCGTCCTGCAAGCACCTGTCCCAGAAGATTCGCGAGGTTGGATCAGCCGCGATGGCTTCTTTTAAGCTCTCGCCGAATTGGCGAAGGTCACAATGAAATAATCAAAAGGAGGCACATATGAACGATATTCAAGTTTTTAACAATCCGGAGTTCGGTGAAATCCGAACCGTAGAAATCAACAATGAGCCGTGGTTTGTCGGCAAAGATGTTGCACAGGCGCTTGGCTATAAGGACACAGTGAACGCCATCAAATCCCACGTTGACAGCGAGGACAAAGCTGGGTGGCAAATCACCACCCAGTTTGGAGCAAAGGAAACCACAGTAATCAACGAAAGCGGTTTGTACGCGCTCGTCCTCAGTTCCAAGCTCCCGACCGCCAAGAAATTCAAGCGGTGGGTGGCTTCCGAGGTCTTGCCCTCCATTCGCAAGCACGGCGAAAACAAGGCCACTTGTAACGCGCAGCAAACCGCGCAATGCATCATGGAACACCAGATTACCATCATTGGCGGCGTCGCCTGCTACGAGAAGGACGGTACGGTATACCTCAAGCTGGAAAATGTCGCCAGAGGGCTTGGCTTTACGCAAAACAAGGGCGACGTTGAATATGTCAGGTGGGAGACTGTAGACCGTTATTTGTGCGAAATTGGTTTTCCCAACAAGTTGGGAAAGAACATGCCCACTTGTGGGCACGACGGCTATATCCCCGAAAACGTGTTCTACCGACTGGCTATGAAAGCGAAGAACGAAGCGGCAGAGAAGTTTCAGGCGTTTATCGCCGACGAAGTTATCCCTTCCATTAGAAAGCACGGAGCGTACATGACACCCGAAACGCTCGAAAAGATGGTGCTGACCCCGGACTTCGGCATCCGGCTTTTGACAGAGCTGAAGGCCGAGCAGGACAAGCGGAAGGCGCTCGAAGCCACAGTCGAGGAGCAGAAGCCGCACGTCCTGTTCTCCAATGCCGTCGCCGCAAGCAAAACGACCATCCTCATCGGCGCTCTGGCAAAGTTGCTAAAGCAGAACGGAATCAACATCGGTCAGAACCGCCTCTTTGAATGGCTCCGGCAGAACGGCTTCCTCGTCAAGCGCGGCGACAACCGGAATATGCCGACGCAGAGAGCCATGGAAATGGGCTTGTTCGAGGTAAAGGAGAGCTGCCACCTCAATTCCAATGGCTGTAACGTCATCACAAAGACGACGGTCGTCACCGGGAAGGGCCAGTGCTACTTCATCAACCGCTTTCTCGGCAAACAGAACGGAGTAGCGCAATGAGGCGGCACAATCAAACCGAGCCGGACAAGCTTGACGAGCTTTCCCGCAAGACGCAGCTGTTGCTCTGGTTAAACATTGCGTCCGTCGGCATCTGTCTCGCAATGCTGTTCGGTGCGCTATTGGGGGTGTTGATGAAATGAGCAGGAGAGTGCATTCTGCCAAATTTGATGCGGATGCGCTGGCGAAAGCGTTCGGACGCGGCGTCAGAATTGTTCGCAAGCAAAAGGGCGTCCGTCAGACAGATATCCTGATTGACACCGGCCTGACGCAGCAGACGATTTCCAATATTGAGATCGGCCGAACGAGCCCTTCGCTTGTAAGCGCCGTCGCCATCGCGTGTTCTCTTGGCGTCCCGGTGGATCGGATCGTCCGCATCGGCTTGGAGGCGAAGGACTAATGCCAAGACCAAACTGGTGTCAGACGGTAGAGGGTCGCCGAGAAACCGCCGCGACCAACTTCTTCAAAATTGTGGAAATTGCTAGGGCTTTCGCCGGAATCAAAGCCTCCGATCTTTGCACAAAGCTCAAATGGTCGACGCAGACCTATTATCGCCGCCGAAGCGACCCGCGTTCGCTGACCGTATTGGAAATCCAGCAGCTCAGCGACGCACTTAACCTCAAGCAATTCCCCGGCGCAAACGAAGCAATCGCGCAGATGCTCAACTAACTTTACATATAAGGAGATTCGATAATGAAAGGGAAAATCGTATTCACGTTCAAGGAACGCGGAAGTAATTGTACGGTATCCAAGCAGGTTGTTCGTGTCAAAGACGCTCAGGTCAACGTTCTGGTCAGAACGCTGGCAAGGTATGTGAAGTCTATCACGCCGTCGCAGAAAGATGCAGAAAAGTTCGTCGCAGCAGTCTATTGCGAGGTTGCAGGTAAGATGCCGCCGTCCCTTGAATTTGCTTCCAATTACGACGAAACGGAGGATGACACCGATGAATAAATGTCTTGCTATCGTTCCGGTCATTGACGAAACCGCCGAATTCCGCAAGTTTGAGCGCCAGACCGACGAGCGTCGTGCTCGGGAAGCCCGGCAGCGCCATGAGGTCGAAGCACGCATCAGCGAAGCCGAGCGTCGCCGCCGCAAAGAAATCCGCCGTCTGCTTCGCCGCGTCCGCTCCTGCATCATGGGCGTCGTTGCCACCTTCTGCGCGCTCTGTGCCGTGCTCCTCTGGAATGCCGCGAACCCGCTTCCTTCTGTGTTCCCCGCGCTTTTCGCAATCATGGCAATCTGGGTGGGGGTGCGGAAATGAGAGCAGAGAATCAAGAAACAATCGTTCTCAGGGAAGCCCGCGCAGAAGAGAATACGCGCCGCTATTCCGAAATCCAAGACTTCATCCGGCGAAACGCGCTTACCTATCAATCCCTCGGCGAGGCAATCGGCTATTCCGTTCCGGCGCTCAGGCAGTATATGAGCAAACTCAAAAACGGAAAGAATGCCAGCCGTTATATCTGGGCAAGCATCAAAAAATATTCCGAGGACATTGCTTATGAGCGCTACAAAAGTCAGCAGAACGAGTTATCCTGACCGAGAAACATGGCTCGAGGCACGTCAGGGCATAGGTGCAAGCGACCTAGCGTCTGCAATCGGCATGAGCGGGTTCAAAACACCGTTGCAGCTCTGGAAAGAGAAATGCAGGCTTGTCCAGCCGAAAGACCTGTCCAGCAACGAGCGCGTCGATTTCGGAAACCGTGCCGAAGCGCCGCTCCGAGAAATGTTCCGCCTGATGCACCCGGAATTCGAGCTGAGTTTCACGCCTTACACCATCTTGCGCCGTGAAGGAGACTATGATTTCCTGTTCTGCACCCCGGACGGCGAGCTGGTAGAACGAGAAACCGGCCGGAGAGGCATCTACGAAAGCAAAACCGCAACGTGCCTCAGCCGTGCCGATTGGGAAAAGTGGAACTGCCAAATCCCGAAATACTATTACACCCAGATATGCCAGCAAATGTACTGTGGCGACTTCGAGTTTGCCGTCCTCTGGGCGCTCCTGCTCGACAAAGAGGGCGACGGTTCCCTCCGCGCCTACCATTTCGAGCGTTCCGACTGCATGCCGGACATCGAGTGGATGCTCCCCAAAGCCGCGCAGTTCTGGCAAAACGTGCAGACCGGCACCATGCCGAGTCTCAGCTTAACACTATGAAAGGAGAAACACAATGTTTGTAGCAATTAAGTATTACAAGGGCGGCTTCTATGGTGGCCGCGAATACACCTATGAGACCAAGCTCCCCTTGATCGTCGGGGATAAGGTCATCACGCCAACCGTTTCCGACTCGGAACAGCGCGGCATCGTCACCGCAATCAACATAAAAGAGCCGAGCTTCCCGTGCCGCACCATCGACACGTACTACACGGAGGGCGAATGATGGATGTGAGGGAGCAGATCGCAAGCCAGACCGAAATGATTCTCCTGTACCTTCAGACACACGGTGCCATTACGCCGCTTGATGCGCTTCGGGAGTTCGGATGTATGCGCCTCGGCGCTCGGATTTGGGACCTGAGAAAGCGCGGCGTTCCCATTGTCACCACCATAAAGGAAAGTAAAAATTCCTTCGGCGCTACCGTGCGTTACGCCGTTTACACACTTTTGAAACCGGAAAGGAGCACCACAGATTATGAGCAATGATGTCCACCTCGGCGAATTGGAGCTTCGTGTCGATCAGGAAGCCCTCGCCGCCGTTCAGCAGCTTCGCATCCCCGCCAACTTTGAGGAGGTCGGCGCAGTCCTGAAGGAAAAGCTTGTCCCTTATTCCACGCTCATCGTCACGCCCGACACCATCCCCGATGCAAAGTCCGCAAGGGCGAATGTTAACCGCCTGCGCTCCAACATCGACGAATACCGAAAGACCGTCAAGAAACTGCTCTCAGCGCCCGCTGCCGAGTTTGAAGCCAACTGTAAGCCCCTGATTGCCATGTGCGATGAGGCTGCCGGGAACATCGACAGTCAAGTCAAGGCATTTGAACGCCGGGAGAAAGACCAGAAGATTGCCTCTCTCCGCATCTTCTTCAATGAAAAAATCGGCGAGGATGTCCGGTATCTCTCCTTTGAGGACATTCAGAATCCCAAGTGGGAAAGCAAAACCTACAGTGAAGAAGCGGCGCAGAAGGACATTGTTTCCGCGATAACAACCGTTCGCTCGTCTCTTGGCGCGATTCACTCGTTACATAGCCCGTTTGAAGCTGCGTTAATTGACCAGTACCTCAAGACGCGTGACCTTGCCGCCTGTATGCAGCAAAACGAGAAACTGATTGCCGATCAGGAACGCTTAGAAAAGCTTCGAGAGCAAAAGGAAGCCGCCGCGAAGGCTGCCGCTGAAGCAATGGCTGCCGCAACGGAAAAAGCCGCGCAAACGACTGCCTCTGTCGCAGATGTCGTCGGCGCCGAGCGGGAGGCAAAACTGCAAGGAGCCGCGGCGCAGGAGCAGCAGCCGTCCTCAGAGCTGCCGGAAATCAATGTGATTGACTTCCGTGTCTGGGCAACGCAAGCGCAGCTCATGGAGCTTCGCGAGTTCTTGCTCGATCATGGCATCAAATATGGGAGGGTGCCTCGTGAGCGTTGATATCTCCCAGCTGCCCGAAAAGGCGCAACGGCAAATCCTGCAAAAGCTTAAGGAACAGGAAACCCAGCGCAAAGGAAAGCAAATTGCGGAGAAAATCAAGGCCGAGATGGAGAGCCCCAGAAAAAACAAGTACGGCAACCAGAAAACCGACGTTTGCGGCATCCGTTTTGACTCCAAGCGCGAGGCCAATCGTTTCCTTATCCTCAAGGCTATGCTCGATCGCGGGGAGATCGCCGACCTCCGGCTTCAGCAAAACATCACGCTTGTCGAGGGTTTCACCCTCCCCGATGGAACGCGCATCCGCCCGGTCATTTATAAGGCCGACTTCTACTACAAGGACAGCAACGGCCAGCCGGTATACGAGGACGCGAAAGGCAAGCGGAATCAAGTTTACATCAACAAGGCAAAAGAGATTGCCGACAAAAAAGGCATCATCATCCGGGAGGTGTAGTCCGTTGAATATCACTATCATCGCTGGCCGTTATCCGTGGTCGAGCGCGCCCACTGCCGAAGCTCATGTTGGGCGGAGTGTCAATCGCGACACACCGGAACAGATTGCCAACTGCTTGAATTGCCCTTACCCCGAATGCGTGAATTGTCTTAGCACCAGAGGCACCGCCTGCGACGATGCGCTTGATAAACCCGGAAGGCCGCATCGATTCTCTGACCAAACACTGGCCTCTCTTCTTGATGAAGGGAAATCCTTGCGCGAAATCAGTGCCATGTTGTCCGTGACCGTCCAAGCCGTGCGCTATCGCAAACGCAAGTTGGAATGTAAATCTAATACGAAATAAGAGGTGTTTTATAAGAATGAAAGCAAACAACCAGATTTCTGCCGCAAGACCCGCCGCTCCCGTTACCAGTTTTACCAGCTACGTCAACCAAAACGCTATTGTCGCTGGTCTGACAAAACAGGTCGGCGGCAGCCCCGAAAAGGCCGCGCGGCTCATCGCCACCATGAAGCGCATCGTCTCCAAATCCCCGAAGCTGCAAAACTGCGACCCCGCATCCATCGTTTCCTCTGTCCTTTATGGTGAAATCGGCCTCGACTTGTCCGAGGAATTCGGCGAGTACAGCGTCGTTCCCTACGGAACAAAGGCGGCCTTCCAGATCGGCGCGAAGGGCTTACAGCAGCTTTCCATCCGCTCCGGCAAGTATTCCGCCATCGACTGCTTTGATGTCCGGCAAGGAGAATACAAGGGCAGAGACCCCCGAACCCGCTCCCCCATCTTCGAATGGATTGAGGATGATGATGTCCGCGACCAGCTCCCCATCGTCGGCTACTACGCATTCTTCATGCTCAACGACGACTACAACAACTATTTCCAAGCGATCTACTGGACGCATGAAAAGATTCTCCGCCACGCGGACAAGTACAGTAAAGCGTTCAACAGAAAGACCTATGACATGATTCTTAATCATGAGCTTTCTGCCGACGAAATCGCGAAGAAGCAGTCCGGTTCGTCGTGGTATGCCCTGCCTAATGAGGAGCCGCACATCAAGATGTGCAAAAAGACCATGTACAAACAGCTGCTGTCCGATGGCCGCGCCCCGAAATCCATCCGCGAAGCTATCGCCATTGACAGCGCGCCGGAAAAGGATGGCGAGGCTCCCGTTTTGGATACGCCGAACCCCATTTCCGATGTCGTTATCGACGCCGCACCCGTCGATTCGCTCCCGGATGCCTCTGAGAGGCTGAGTTTTGACGCTGGCGAGGCTTTTGGCTCGTCCTCGTCTAATTTCACCCCCGCCACCGAAAACTCGTCTGCGGCGAAAAAATCGACGTCTACGGCGCAAGAGAGCTTTTTCGATGACTAATCAACCAGATAACCGCCGCCGTGTCTCTCGCGATGCGGCGGCAAAGGAGGAGAAAACATGAAATATGGCGGACTGTTCCGAACACCGCTTCTTACCGACGACAACGGTGTTCAGCACTGGTCGTGCATCGCTTGGGGCGAAGTTACCCGCAACTCCGTCGAGAAGTGCGGAAGCAAAAACCCCTACTGCGAGTTTGCGCTCCGGCTGAAAAAAGGCGTTTTCCTCAACTGCGTCGTCCGCAAGCGTTCGTCGGTGTACGACATTGCCAAGGGGCTTGAGGCCGGTGACTACATCGTTGCGTTCGGCGCTTACACCGAGCATCCCTACACCACCAAGCGTGACACCAAGTACAGCGCAGCTGGAACGGAAAAGGTCGCCCGCACCTACGAAATCAGTTTCTTTATCCCCGGTCAGTTGCTGAACACGCTGTTTAACAACCTCTACGGTGTCCTTGATGCTCCACCTGACCCGATGCTGTCCGCGAAGGATGCGAAGAAGAAAAAACCTCGCAAACCCAAGAAGCGCGACAGAACCTATGATCAGATGCCCGACTTTGGCGCCCCGCCCGATTGGGGCAGACCTGACCTCGACCCCAGCGATAACGATGCTCCTAATCCCGCCGAAGCCAACACCTTCGACGATTATGACTACGACGATGAAAACGAAAGGAATTGGTACTAACCCATGCTTAATAAATGCATTTTTGGCGGTCGCCTCACGAAAGAACCCGAGATGCGCCGCACCCCGTCCGGTATTGCTGTCACATCATTCACCCTTGCCGTCGATGAAGATCGGCGCTCCGACTCTGGCGAAAAGGAAGCCCAGTTCATCGAATGCGTCGCTTGGCGCTCTACGGCGGAATTTATCGCCAACTCCATGCATAGGGGCAACCTCGTCATGGTCGTTGGCCGCTTGCAATTCCGCACATGGACAGACCGTGACGGCAACAAGCGGAAGACCGCCGAGATCAACGTCGAGAACATCTACTTCGGCGAAAGCCGCGCGAGTGCTTCTGGCGCTTACCCCGCATCCAACGGAACCGCCGCCCCTGCCGCATCCAACGGGGCTTCCGACTACTCCCTGCTGACCGACGACCCCTCCGAGCTGCCTTTCTAACCGGGAGGTGATTGTTTGGCTAACGATGTCAAATGGATAAAGATCACAACGGATATCTTCGACGACGAAAAAATTCTGATGATTGAGTCGATGCCTTCGGCGGATAGCATCATCGTGATTTGGTTCAAACTTCTGACCCTCGCTGGGAAGCAGAACAACAACGGCGTTTTCTTGATGTCCAACCGAATCGCCTATACGGACGAAATGCTTGCATCCATCTTCCGCCGAGATATTACTCTTGTCCGGCTCGCGTTAAAAGTCTTTGAGCAGTTCGGCATGATTGAAATTATCGACAGCGTCATCACCATCCCGAACTGGGGCAAACATCAAGCTTTGGATGCCTACGAGAGAAAAAAGGCGCGTGACAGGGAGTGGACGGCAAAAAAGCGGGCAGAGCAACGGGCTTTAGCGGCAATGTCGTCCGACAGTCGTCCGACAAGCCGCCCGACAAAGGACGACGCGTCGTCTGCTGTCGGTGCCGCAGAAGAAGATAAAGAAAGAGATAAAGAAAGAGAGAGAGAAAAAGAAATATATAAAGAAAAAGAAAACACGTTTAGCGCCGCGCCACAGAGTGACGCAACGCCGCCGGTGATTTCTTTACTGCTGAATGACGGCTCTCTTTTTGGCATCCATCAAGACAAAATCGACCGTTGGGCGCAGTTGTACCCCGCCGTGGACATCATGACCGAACTCCGGAAGATGGCCGGATGGTGCGAAGCAAACCCCAACAACAGGAAAACGCGAAACGGAATCCTCCGCTTTATCACGAACTGGCTGTCCCGGTCGCAGGATAGAGCAAAGCCAGAAAAAGCAGATGAGGACAAGCCGTTCCAATACGACTACGGAGATATGGGGTGGAGCATGTGAACCAACTTGAGCTGATCGATATCATCGCCGAAAAGGCAAAAGCAATTCGCAAGCCCGGCGATTACGAGGAAGACGGCCTGCTCTACTGTGGCAATTGCAAGACCCCGAAGCAAGGGCGCCTCTCCATTGGCAACCGCGTCCGAATCGTTGCTTGCCAATGCTCATGTGCCGCAAAGCAATATGCCGAAGAGCAAAATAACATCGCCGCAGAGCAAAAGAGAATCCGCGTCGAACAACTCCGAAGCGACGGAATCCGGGACAAGTCTCTGACCACATGCAGTTTCGAAGACTCAGTCTCCACACCGGAGCTCGACAAACTGAAGGGCTATGCCGACCGCTGGGATGAGATGGAGAGAAAAACATCGGGCTCCTGCTCTGGGGAAATACCGGAAACGGAAAAACGTTTGGAGCCGCCTGTGTCGCGAACCAGCTCATTGACAACGGTGTGCCGGTCATGATTACCAGCTTCCCCAGAATCCTGAACTCGGCATTCGATAAGCAGGACATTGTGGAGCAGATGCACTACTACCCCCTAGTGGTCATCGACGACCTCGGTGCCGAACGGCAGAGCGACTATGCACTGGAAACCGTGTACATGGTGATTGACGAGCGGTACAAAGCGAAAAAGCCACTTATCATCACAACAAACCTGACGCTTGATGAAATCTGCAAGCCGAAGAACATGAAACTGCAACGGATTTACGACAGAATCCTTGAAATGTGCTCCCCAATCGCATTCAAGGGCGACAGCATCCGCCGCGTAAAAGCCCGAGAAAATGCCGCTGCTGCCGCAAAAATGCTGGCAAACACCGAGAAGGATGGTGCCTATGAACGACCTTGAGCAAACCGCCATTGAGCGGCTGAAAACAGCCTCCGGCTTTTCGCTGAAGCTGTACAAAGTCCCACTGCTGATTGCATATTCCGGTGGGAAGGATAGCGACGTGCTGCTGCGTCTTGCCGAAAAGAGCGGCATCCCGTTTGAGGTGCAGCATAATCTTACCACCGCTGACGCGCCGGAGACGGTATACCACATCCGTGATACCTTCTTCCGCCTTGAAGAGAAGGGCATCAAATGCGAGGTGGACAAGCACATAAATCCGGACGGAACGCGAACAACTATGTGGAATCTCATCCAGCGCAAGCTCATCCCGCCGACGCGGCTGATGCGCTACTGCTGCTCCGAGCTCAAAGAGGGCGGCGGTAGAGGCAGATTTATCGCTACTGGCGTTCGCTGGGCAGAGAGCGCCGCCCGGAAGAAGAATCGCGGGAGCCTAGAGGTGATCGTCCCCGGCAAACGCCAGCAATCCCTTATCCTTGCCAACGATAACGACGAATCGCGGATGCTGTTTGAGAACTGCCAGCTCAAGGGGGAAAGAGTTGTAAACCCTATCATCGACTGGCAGGAGCAGGACGTGCTTGACTACTGCGAGGCCGAGAAAATCCCCATGAATCCGCTCTACGCCTGCGGCTGGAAACGCGTCGGATGCATCGGTTGCCCAATGGCAGGAAAACACCGCTACGCCGAATTCGCGAGATATCCCAAGTATCAACAGGCCTACATAGCGGCGTTCGACCGAATGCTCGCCGAGCGCCAACGCCGCGGGAAAACCGAGGGTGGTATGCGATGGGGCAAAACCGGCGTCGATGTGTTCCATTGGTGGATGGAGGATGGCGTATTGCCGGGACAAATAACAATGGACGATATGGAGGAACTGTAAATGAACTCGGATTTTGCTGAAGAAGTAGCAAACCCCGTGCTTATCAAAAATTTGAAGGAGGAAATTAACATGGACAACAAGTATTACATCATCAGAGGCGATCGAAGCGGTGTGTTTTTCGGGCAGATCGCGAGCCGGAACGGGCAGGAAGTGGAGCTGCGGAATGTGCGGAAGCTGTGGTATTGGGATGGCGCCTGCGCGGTGGAGCAGCTTGCGGTGGACGGCGTGACGAATCCGAGCGACTGCAAATTTACCGTGGTTGTGCCGGAAATGGTTGTCACGGACGCAATTCAGATCATCCCGTGCTCGGACAAGGCGGCACAAATTTTGACGGAGGCTAAGGTATGGAAGCGCTGAAATCGGCTGCGGATAAGTTCGCGGAGGTTGTAACTGGCTCGGGCTGGGGAGAGAGCTCGGGCTGGGGCTGGGGAGAGAGCTCGGGCTGGGGCTGGGGAGAGAGCTCGGGCTGGGGCTGGGGAGAGAGCTCGGGCTGGGGCTGGGGAGAGAGCTCGGGCGATGGCTCGGGCGAAGGCGAGGGCTGGGGCTCGGGCTCGGCCTCTGGCTGGGGCTTGAGCGGGGGCGTTAAGTCCTTTTGCGGCCAGAAGATATACCAAATCGACGGGGTTCCAACGCTCCTCAACCACGTGCACGGCAACGCTGCGAAGGGGCGCATCCTGCGTGCCGACCTTACGACCGAGGCGTGCTACATCGTTCGGCAGGGCAACCTTTTCGCCCATGGGAAAACGCTCCGTGCGGCGATGGATGCGCTGCGGGACAAGCTGTTTGAGGATATGCCGGAGGAAGAGAGAATTGCCGAGTTCGTCAAGGCGCACGAGTGGGGCAAGCAATATCCATCGGCGGATTACTACGACTGGCATCACAGACTGACCGGCTCCTGCGATATGGGGCGGTCGGAGTTTGCCAAGCGCCACGGCTACAGGCTCACAGACGACGAGCTGCTGACGGTGGAGGAATTCATCAAGCTCACAGAAAACAGTTACGGCGGCAGCGTGATTCGGAAGCTGAGAGAGGCATACAAAGAGGAAGCGACATGAGGGTATTGGTGGCCTGCGAAGAATCGCAAACGGTGTGCAAAGCGTTTCGTGCGCTTGGGCATGAGGCATATTCCTGCGATATACAAGAGCCGTCCGGAGGGCATCCGGAGTGGCACATCCTCGGCGATGCGCTCAAGGCTATAGATGGTGGGCAAGTGGCCACGATGGACGGGAGGACGCATGACGTTGGGGAATGGGACTTGCTGATCGCGCACCCACCGTGTACATATCTCAGTAACGCTGGTGCGCGGCATCTATGGAAAAACCATCAGCTACAAGCCGACCGCGTTATTCTTGGGATTCAAGCAAGAGATTTTTTCATGGCATTTTATAACGCACACGTCCCTCGAATCGCCGTTGAAAACCCAATACCTAGCAGGGTGTTTGCTATGCCGGACTACACGCAAACGGTACAGCCGTATCAATTCGGGCACCCGTACACCAAAAAAACATGTCTGTGGCTGAAAAACCTTCCGCCGCTAGAGCCGACAGACGTTGTCGAGCCAACGGCTACATGGTGCCCAAGCGGCAGCTACAGCCATAAGCACGGGGAGCAACACCGAGGAATGTTTACATATGACCGAGCCAAGAACCGCGCAAAGACCTTCCTCGGCATCGCCAGAGCCATGGCGGAGCAATGGGGCGGTTACATCACCGAGAAGGAGGAAGCGACATGACGGCAGAACAGCTTGTGAAAGGGCTGCGATATTGCAGCGCCGTCGGGATGTGTGACGACTGCTGGTTGACATCCATCCAAAAAGAGTTCGGCGCTCCGTTCTGCGACGATAAGCTGAAGCAGGAAGCAGCCGACTTTATCGAGCAGCAGGCGGCGAAGATCAAAGAGCCGGAAGCGAAGGTGCCGAGGTGGATTCCGGTAACGGAGCGGCTGCCGAAGAAGGGTGAAGATGGGCGCCGTGACAGCAATTGTGTGCGCTGCATTGTGTCTGTCATATGGACATATGGCAGCAATTTTGCCGATGGTGATGCCGGAACGCACATGTTTTCGGCTCCCGCTATGTTCGATGTAGATCAAAAGATTTGGCACGTGGGGACGGAACCGGCAGAATTCACCGTTAATGCACTGATTCCGCTGGAGGATTCCAGTGACGACTACTTCGTCACCCATTGGATGCTGTACCCGAAACTGCCGCAGGAGGTGAATACGCCGTGAAATCTGTACTTATCAGCATCCGCCCGAAGTGGTGTGAATTGATCGCCAGCGGGCAGAAAACCGTCGAGGTACGCAGAACGCGCCCGAAGCTGGAAACACCGTTTAAGTGCTACATCTACGAAACGAAAGCGCGCTCGGACGTGCCGACGTTCATCGACGAGGAAGGCCACGTTTCGTTCGATGGGCGCGGGCAAGTCATTGGCGAGTTCATCTGCGACCGGATTTGGGAGCTTGCACCCTTAAACCACGCGCCGGACGACGTGGAGGAGCAAGCTTGCATGACGCGGGAAGAAATCGTGAGGTATCTCAAATGCATCGGCTGCGGCTGGCACATTTCCAACCTTAAAATCTACGCAAGGCCGCGCGAGCTGCGCGAGTTCAAGAAAACCAACCGTGAATGCTTTTATGCCGATTTGGGGTATGCCACACCGAAATGCCCCGATTGCAATTATTCGGGATGCTTTTTGAAGCACCCACCCCAAAGTTGGTGTTATGTGGAGGAAACATAATGGAACCTGTTAATTGCCTTAGATGCAGTTTCAGACATACAGATAACGGGAATTGCACTGCCATCGGAGGATTTTGCACGGCGGTTCCGGCAGCACACTGCCAGCTTCTTCGACATTATGAGGATACGGGGCTATCCCCCGAAAGCGTAGAAGCACTTAAACTGTCCATGATGGGCAAAGCCGTCTCGGAAATCACGGAGTTTAACGGGCTGCCTATTGATCGTCTGCGCGAACTGGCTGAGGCCGAAAAGGAAGGGCGCGTTGTAGTGCTGCCGTGTAAGGTGGGTGATACGGCGTACCGGCTGCAATACATTGAGGAAACGCCGGGACGATATGTCGTAGGTATCGTTGAAATCAAGTTTTCCCTCAAATGGGTTGCGGACGTTGGCAAGACCATATTCGCAACTCGCAAGGAAGCGGAGTTGGCTTTGAAGGAGGTATACGATGGCTGACCGTTACATAAGCCGCGAGTGGCTGTTGAAAGAACTGGGAGATATGCTAAAGGGTAACGGAGTGCGCTCGGAGGGGAAGCACGAAAGCGAAACGGTGATTAACGCGTGGAAGCTGCTTTACTCCGTTGTGTGGAATGCCCCGACGTTCGACCAGTATCAATGCAGCAACAAGCTGCTGGAAGCGAGAACCTTCGCGCTGAAATCCCACCTTGACTTGCTCAAGGAACAGCTTCGGTACGATGAGCAGAATCGAGACATCGCGGGACCTCTGGTAGGAGCGGCCGAGGAGAAGTTCTTCGCCGGCCGGTGTGAAGCAACCAAAGAAGAAATCGGCTGGCTGGAAAGGATGGTAAGGGATGGCTGAATTAAAATCCTGCCCAATCTGCGGAGGATCTGGCCAGTTGGTACATTTGCAAAAGAGATACCAATTTGACGCCGATAACTACGTCAAATGGAGCCGATGGCTAGTTATGTGCGAAAACTGTGGGGCGGCATCGTCTGAGTTTCCCACGCCAGAACAAGCATGCGATGCGTGGAGCAGGAGGACTGACAATGGCAACAAAACTGATATGTGATCGCTGCGGTGCGGAAATTAACCCGAAGAGCTCTGTCACTTACGCTGGGATGCGGAAGCGCAAGAACGACATAAACGACAACGACTATGAATTGTGCGCTTCGTGTGCGCACGAACTGCGGGAGTGGCTTAACTGTGAAAGAAGCAATGCCCAACCGGTAAGTTATACCCGCTCGGAACAGGGGGCGTGAAATGTCGTGGTGCTATAGGAAGGATTGCCCTCACAGAGTAAACGTAAGCGACGATGAACACCGTTGCGAGTATATTGTGTGTGGCGGCATGATTACCCTTGCCGATACGTTCGCTCCGGGCGGGAAAGCTGCCCTTCCGGACGATTGGAGGAGCGAAAAAATGAAATTTAATTACCATCCAGAAAGAGTAGGTGAATTGAATGGCTGAATACATCACAAGAGAAGCGGCGGTTGCCGTGATTGAAGAACGGCAAAAAGCTCTTTGCCCTGTTGGGAAATGGGGCAGAAATCAAGCGAATGACCGCGAGAAATTCGACGCATATCAAGAACTTATCGACGAGTTGAACAATATCCCACCGGTTGACTTTGTGTTTGTGCCACATGCGAAATGGATACCGTTCCACGCAGAGTTTTCAGGGGACATTCAGTATTGCTCCGCTTGCGGAATTGGGTACCCCGACCGCCCGGATTACTGCCCGCACTGCGGCGCGATTATGGACGGGTGGAGAACGGAGGCCGCAGAAAATGAGTGATATCCACCAGACAATCAAGGCGGGGGCGGAAAGCATTTGCCCGGATTGCGCTCATTATCCCGTTTGCCGCTCTGCTGAAAATCAACCTTGCGCCGAGTGTAGCCATTATATGCGGCCTGCAAGAGTTGGTGAGTGGGTGCCGGTGATTGTAAAAAGAGAGAATTGGAAGGGCGTTTTGCATAATTTCTATCAGCCCTTTAGCTGCTCCATTTGTCTGGCGCCCAACACGATTATGGGCGAAAGCAATTACTGCCCCCACTGTGGTGCAAGGATGTATCGAAAGAACGGTGATGATAATGCCTAGGCTGATTAGCGTAGACGCTCTCAAAAAAGCGATGCAAGATAAGGATGTTTATCCCGTCGTCGTCAGAAAGGCGCTTGAATATGCTCTCTCCGTAGCTCCTGACCCCGTGGTTCGGTGCGAGAACTGCAAATACTACCGCCGCACCGCGCCACTGGGAGGCCTGTGCTATCTACATACCGAGCCTTGCACCAATGAGCGAGGATATAAAGGCGAGGCAGTATGCGTGGAAGCGGACGACTTTTGCAGTTACGGCAAACAAAAGGACGGGAAGGGCGGTGATGCGTGATGGGAGGATTTATGTTTGCTCTTGGGGGAACGTCAAAAGCCGAAAATTCGCTTTATGATGAGAGCGGCGCTGCATACCGGCAGATGCTGCCGAAGAAATTGATACGTAAAGAACAACCGAAAGGGGAAAAACAATGAAAGCGATGATTTCTCAGCCGATGAACGGGCTGACGGATGCGGAGATTACCGCAACAAGAGAAAAGGCAATTCAGTATTTGGAGAGCGAGGGCTACGAGGTCGTCAACAGCTATTTCAAGAATGAATTTGCGGAGCCGCCCGAAAACGTGAACAAAGGAATCTATTTCCTTGCGAAGTCGCTGGAAAAGATGTCCGAGTGTACGGCGGTGTACTTCTGCCGTGGCGCTCAGGCTGCGAGAGGATGCCGCATTGAACGCGCGGTTGCCGAGGCCTACGGGCTGATGTGCATCGACGAGCCGGAGGAGTCAAAGGAGGAATCCGAATGACACTTGATCGCGCGATCGAAATCCTTGACCCAGAGCATCGGGAACGCTATGAAAGCATCGACCCCGTCAACGAGGCCTGCCGAATCGGAATGAACGCCTTAAAGCAACTACGCGACAGAAAGCTTGTGGAGGTCGTTTACTGCCGAGAATGCAAATATTCTAGCCCAATCCGGGACGGTTGGGACGAAGTGACAGGATGGGCCTGCGTCCTGTATGGGGATGTGCGGGGTGATGACGATTACTGTAGCCGAGGTGAATGGGATGGCAAAACAGGACTGTAACGTATATGAAATGCGGAAATCAGGAGAGGCCGGTGTGCGCTCATCTATCCCCTACTGCGGCTACACCCCGTCCCAGCTCAAAAGCCTTGCAAAAGCTGGATATAAGCCCTACATGAACGGAAAACGAATCGAAATCCCGCCCGAGAAAAAGGAGACGAAAAAATGATTCCGAAATGCAATGTCGTTCTGAGAAAATACACCTTCACCGCCGAGCTGCACGGAGAAAAGACCGTATTCTGCGTGTTGGCCGAATCCCTTGCAGCTGCAAAGCTCCGGCTACCCCGCAACGTGAAGAAAGTAAAACTGATGAAGGAGGAAAATCCAAATGCCGAACGAGAATGAAGAAATGCTCAAGCTCGCCAACAATCTCGGCGAGTACATCTGGGCGAAATGCATCAAGCCCCGCATGGAGAACGCCGTGACCTTTTACCGTGCCAAGGTAACCTCTGCTGCCAGCAGCGGGAAAATGGGAGTCACGCAGCCGTTTTCCGACGAAATCCAGCTTCCCTATGTGGGCAGCGCGGCCAATCTCAAGGTCGGTCAGCAGTGTGTGGTCATCCAGTTCGGCTCAGCGTCCAATGCCTTAGTTCTCGGCGATGCGACGCTCTCCAACCTGTAAAAGGGCGGCAATACCGCCGCCCAAATCAAAAATATTAGGAGGTAAAAATGAGCAAAGAAATCCAAATCTTTAAGAACGACGAGTTCGGCCAAGTCCGAACCACCACCGTCAATGGTGAACCGTGGTTCGTGAGCAAGGACGTAGCGGACATTCTGGGTTATAGCAACCCCAGAGACGCAATTTTCAAACACGTAGACGATGAAGATAAGGGTGTCGCGAATTTCGACACCCGTGGTGGGCGGCAAACTCTCTCGATTATCAACGAATCCGGCCTCTATACCCTCATCATCGGCTCCAAACTGCCCACGGCAAAGAAGTTCAAGCACTGGGTAACATCCGAAGTCCTTCCGTCTATCCGGAAAACCGGCTCCTACACGGTCGACCCCGTGCAGAAGCAGCGGCTTGAAGTTGATCTGAACAACAGCCGCGCCAGCGTCGCTGCCCTGTGGCTCGAAATCGGCAACCTCGCAACCCCGGAATACAAACAGGTGTGCAGCAGCTACGCCAGCTCCGTCCTTGCGGGCGGCAAAGAGGTCATCCCGCTGCCGGAATGTAAAATCGACCGCTATTATTCCGCCGCAGAGATCGCCGATGCGCTCGGTATCACTGCGAACCGCGTCGGAAAAATCGCCAATCAACACGGCCTCAAAACCGCCGAATACGGAAAGTGGTTCTTTGACAAGAGCCCCTACAGCAATAAGGAAGTCCAGACCTTCCGCTACACCAGAAAGGCCGTCGATGCCATCCGGAAGCTCGTCTGAAAAAATATTTTAGAAATTTCTGAAAAAACTCTTGACTTTTTTGTGGCCACGGATATAATATAAATGTGACCACAAAAAATGGTTACAGAACAAGCAGGGAGGAAGAAGCTATGACAGCGCTAGAGAAGTTTGACGCGGCGACGTCAACCTACCTTCAGAACTTGAGAATGAAGAACACATCGGAAAAGACGTTGCGCAACTATGCAACGCGGCTTACGCTGTTCCGGAGCTACTGGATTTCCAACTGCGAGAGCGCAGAACCGGAAACCGACCCGGATTATTCCGTGATTCTTTCTTGGCGTGATGCCATGCTTAACGGCGGCAAAAAGGCCACGACCGTTAAGCAGTACCTCAACGAGCTGTCATACTTCTTCTCTGCTTTTCGTAAGCCGCTGTTCGGCCGGGAGCTTCAATACCCCGTCAATCCGGTCGAGCCGGAGTTTTATCCGAAAACGGAGAGCCGCCCGTATGACATTATTTTGCCCGATACGAAGCTTTCCCGTCTGGTCGTTAACGAATGCCCTGCGTCGCAGATGAGAGCGATGTGGCCGCGAAATTACGCCATCACGGCGATTCTGCTGACGAGCCAGATCAGAAATTCGGAATTGCTCGACCTTCGTCTCTGCGATCTCGACTTTGAAAACGGTGAGATCAACGTCGAGCACGGCAAGGGCAACAAGTACCGCTGCGTGCAGTTCACGCCCTTTGCCCAGAGCGCCGTCCGGCTTTATCTGGCCTCCGGCATTCGCCCCGCCGATGCTCCCGATACCGCGCCTCTGTTCGGCACGACCGCCGCGCATGAATTCGGCACCTTCACCAGCGGAGAAGCGCAGTGGCACCGGGGAAGCAGCCAGTGGCTGTCCTCCGTTGTCGAGCGCCACGTCAATTCCGTCACCGGCGTTCCCGGCGTCCGGACGCACGACCTGCGTCATGTCGGCAGCCGACTTCTCCTGAATGCCGGTGCCAGCATGGAATTTGTCCAGTCCGAGCTTGGCCATGCCTCCATCACCACGACGCAGCGCTATTGCGGCCGCCTGATGCAGCGCAGAGGCCAGAACTCCGCGAAAGAAGTTCTCTCCGAAATGTCCAGAGAGGCCGTCAGAAATGACCGTCTCGTAGGCCTTGCGGCCGTCTGATGCGCATCGGTGCCGCCCGCCCATGTGACCTCCGGTGGGCGCGCCGTGAAAAAACCGGATGCTCGACCTGAAAAATCGGGCATCCGGTAGGAAAAGCATCAGGTATTTACTTTGTCAGGCACCTCCTGCGGGAGAAGTCCTAGGGAATCCAATAAGCGCATAAGCTCCGCGCGACGCTCCGGCGATTTCAAAGCCGCCCGAATCATCTCGACGATCTGTTTTTCGGTGTAGCCCTCAAACATGCCGAACACCCCCTCAAACGCTGGGATAGAGAGAGCGAAAGAACTCGCGCCCCTTCGGAGTAACAAGCGTCTGCACACCGTTCCAGTCGGACGAGTTGTTGAACGCTTCCTTAACCTCAAGGTAGCCGTTGTTCCGCTTCTGATAGGGAAGCAGACGGCCGCGCTTATCCCGATAAAGGTAACTATCCCGCAGGAGGTTGTCAATAAATTCCTTCTGCCGCATACCGAGCAGCTTTGCCGTGTCGCGGAAATTCATCAGCCCGCCGCGAGCGATGCAGTCATCAAAATAGTCCGCCTTCGGCTGCGCAATTGCCAAATCCACGGCAAGCGCGGAGTTTTGGATTTCGAGGGCCTTTCGCTTGTCGGATTCCTCCTTCAGCGCAGAAACGATCTGGAACAGCGCATCAGGATTGCACAGAACCTCTTGCAGTTTCTCCTGCGTCATGTACGCCCCATGCTTTCGGATGCTGGGGAGAACTTCTTCTGTTACCCAGTCGGTAAACTTTTCAGCAGTGGGCAGCTTCGACCCGAACACCAGCCGGTAAACGTCGCTTTCGGGGATGAAATACATCTCCTGCTCACCGCCATTTGTAAGGGTGCACCGTTTCAGTGCCCCCTTGCAGCGAGCGGAAATAGCGTTGCGCGGCGCGGCATAGCCGAGAGCCTTGGCGACATCAGAGCCGCAGAAAAGAACCTTTTCTCCTTCGCAAAGAGTACGGATTTCTCCGAACTCAGGATTGTTAAATACTTGAATATTGTTTTCCATAATAGCTCCTCATTAAAATTTCAAACGCAAAGGTTGACCTTTTGACAGGAGCATGTTAAAATATTCATGCATCCTTTTCAAAAGGCTGTGGGATTCCTCATGCTACGGTGTCGGCAAAACATAGGTAGCATGGGGAATTTTCACTTCTTGATGTCTGACTCCAACTTTGCAATCCCGCGACGTATGGCTTCGGCCTTGCTCACATTTTCTTGATTCGTGTACTGCTCAAGAATTCTATCACTCTTTTCATCAAGGCGAATGTGAACCGGCTTCCCTTTAGGATTCTCTGTCGGGCGTCCTTTGGGATGGGACATTTTATCACCTCACTTTTGTAGCCCATAAATATAATAGACTATTGGGCTACAAAAGTCAAGACCTTTTTCTAAAAAATTTTTTCGTCAATTTGCACAGTTTCCGGCAGACCGATTTGTTCCATGTTACAAGAATTCAAAAAATTGTTAATTTTGCTTGAATTTTCGCGTAAAGGGGCGTATAGTGAAAGTACCTCAAAGATTAGGGGGTATGGCACATGGAGCCGGTCGAACCGCAGGAAATGCAGAGCCGAGAGGAAAAGCCTGTCGTGATCCCGGAATTCTGCTTTGAACCTTACAGGATGCCGAAGCGGAAAAAGGCGCTATACATTGCCGCCTTTGTCGTGATAGGGCTTGGATTGCTTGCTTGCCTCGCGTATTTCTGCATTATCATTTCCGTCATCATAAAGACGAACCGCGAACAGGCCGCCCCGAGCGTGCCCATGGCGCATTCGGCGTATGTGGAATTTGAAACGATAGACATTTGAGTAAATATGAGAAAAGGAGTGAAAGAGAGGAATGGCATCACCGGAACGAACGCTGCAAGAATTGGTTTCCGAGCGCGCAAAAAAGCAGGACGAATGGCTCGAAGCACGCGGGCTTGACCCGAAACGGTCGCAAACAATTTATACAGACAAGGGGAGGGCGCTTTATCGGTATATCGCCGACAACAAATCGGAAAGTATTCTGGTGTCAGCAAATGACTTTGACTTTGAAGAGATTCCCTATAAAAAGCTTGCCGGCTGCGAAATTCAAAACGATGGGGTTACCTCTAACAGCGCTGAGCGGGCTACGGCTTTCGGGATTGGCTGTTTTTTTGCCGTATTCCTTGTTCTCTTACTTCTCCGTTCCGACTACGACATCAGGAAAAGTTTGAGCGTTGCACTTCTCGTTGCAATCCCGATGTCTATCGCATTGCCGTTTGCAATCATCGGAGCGCTTACAGCAGAGAAGCAGGTCGTGCAGCACAGAATAGCCTTCCTGCTCAACGACCCGGAAGCGGAATTTCGAACAATGACAATTCTGAAGCCTTTTGCGGTAGTCGGGAGCCAAGACTATCTTGCGGTAATGCGCTTCTCTCAAAATGTCCGCCTCTCCGTGCTCTCCATCATAAACAGCAGAGGAGAAAACAAAAATGGCTGACTGGCACGAGCTCGGAAGCACAAGGAGGCGGCCAGAAGAGCCTCCAAAGGAGCCGGAGCCTCAGCCGCACGAGCAGCTCCCTGAGCAGGAGCCTGTCGCACAGAGCAAGCCTAGCCGCTCTAAGAAAAAGCTCCTCCTCTTGTGCGGCATAGCGTTGATTGCGGTTGCTGCAATTGTTCTTGCTGCTGCGGTAGCCTTGAACGGACAACATGCCGAAGCGCCAAACGACACGTTGCTGGGAGCAACCACGATTCAAGCAGAAGCCCCAACGGAAACAGAGACGACCCTGCCCCGGCCGGAAACACCGGAGGAAAAATTTTGGTACTGCGCCGAAGAAATGTATACCATTGCCCATTTGGCTGACGCCCTGTGCGACGTATGGGAAAAAGATTCTGGAAGCAGCTCCTACATGGATATACAACATCTCCGGGAAACCAACCCGGACGCGTCCAAAAGAGCAGAGGCGCTGGCAGCGGCGTTCGCAACGGTCAAGGAGCTTTTTGACTCTATCGAACAACCGTCTGAAGAGTATGCGGACGCAATGAAAACTCTGAGGAGAGGATTCCTGTCTTGCGCAAATTTGGTAAACCTTGCTACAACTGCACAGATGTGGAGAGATAGCTATGCGCAAGGAAGAGCGGCATCAATGAACGCCGTAGAGCTGAACACGAACGACTTAAAGGACTTTGCCGCCAAGATAGGGCAAGAGTTTAATCCAGCCATCCCACCGGAACCCGAAGCAGTTACGGAGGCTAAAGAGCCCGACGGCACCGAGGTCGCGACTTACGACCATGAAACGGTAGAAACGGCGATCAAAGCGCTGATGAGCGACCAAAACGCAAGCGTTCAGTACAACGAAAGCAACAACACCTATTATATTTTCATGTTTAGTGAGACGCCTGCGGAAAGCTACAATTCTGCCAATCCTGTTCTTGCGTCCGCGAGAGAAGACCTCGAGCGTTCGCTCGACAATCTTTGCCTCGCTATAGTTGGAATAAGCGGCGAACATGTCGAGATTTCCTACTTGAGCAGTGATACGCTGGAGCCTTTGTATGTGACTCGCGACGGAGTGGACATAACGGATTCCAGCGTTAAGTATTGACAAGTTGGGCACTCTCCCTTTCGAGCGAGCCCTCGTGGAGTAAACTCTATTTTGTGAAAACGAGCGGAACCCCGTAATTGGGATTCCGCTCGTTTGCTTTATAGCTGTTTATTCCTCGACTACCGAAAGGATAATCCTAGAAATTTCTTTGGCAAATTCTGTGGTTACGACAATGTCTGCAACCCTAGCGCTTTCAATGCTGGAAGCGGCAATATTGCCGTTTTCGTCCAGTTCCGGTGTATCAAGCCTCGGCGCCTCTTGCACAAAGCTGAGGACGACTTCGTTTCTCCCCTTATTTGCTCCGACGCTGACCTTGTTTACATAGCTATACATGTCAACTCAACCCTCCTTGACTGAAATTAAATGGCAGAAGCACAAACTGCGCCGCGAACCCACATTTCGCTGGACGTTGTTTGTGTTCTCCAGCTCTTGTTTTGTGAACCGCAGCTCGCCGCTCGCACAATATGAGCAGGACGGTGTTCGCCAACATCAAACGTGCACGGTATACCAATTTTGGAGAATACCTTAGCTAAAGTTTGAACCGAAAAATTATAATCGCCGCGTTCCCATTTGGAAACCATTGCTTGCGAAACGCCGGTAACCTTTGCAAAGTCCTTTTGCGACAGGCCTAGTTCCATTCTTTTGCGGTGAATCTGCACTGCGATCTCCGCCAGTAAATCGGCCTCTGCTTTTTCTTCATCAGATAAGGCGACAAAAGCGTCGACTTCTTTGGCCTCGGCCAGTTTCTGCGCTATGCTCATAGTTCCACCTCCAATTGATTTATTCGGGCTTTTGCTTGTTGAATCCCTCGCTGGTAATCCGACGCATTGTGTTCCTTGAAGCATGAAATCAGAATTATCTTGCCATCGTCAGTAAAGAACGCATAGATAACTCTAGGATTAGCCTTGCTGACATGCCGGATGGAGTACAATTCTTCCCCGCTAAGCTTTTCAAATTGCTGGTATTGAACCGCTGCTTGCAACTCTCGATCTAATATTCCGAGACTGGTTCGCAATTTGGTTAAATGCTTTTTATGTTCCGCCGCACTTTTCCCAAACAAGGCCTGATACTCCAAGAAAAAAGAATCAACTGCGTAAAGATGTTCATAACCTTTGAGTTTTATTATCTCCATAGCAACCCCTCTTTACTCACAGTATATAACCAATTTGATATTTTTGCAATAGTTTTTTGATGAAATCCCCAAATAATTGAAAAAGACAACGGGCGAAATCCGTTCCCTTGCGATCAGTGTTCGATAGCCAAATAATGGAAAAAATCGCACGGGTGTGTATTCCCGTGCGATTTTTGTGCGTTTTTCGTGCGATTCCGTGCGTTTTTCTTAGACTCATTTCAAAAACCATCCGGATATACCGTGATTCCGAAAACGAGTTCAAGTTTTCAGTCCCAAAAAGTTAAACTCATTCGTCCGATTCTTTGCGGGCAGGCTTTTCCGCCTTGAGCGCCTTGATTTCCTGAATCTCCCGGTTGGACTTTCGGAAATTCGCTCCATCACAGAGCCAGTACCGACCGTTTTCCCCAATAATGGGGAATTTCTCGCCAGTTTTCAGAACAAGAACGCGTTTCTGCTGCTTTGCCATACTTTCTCTCACCTCCGTCAGCTCAGAGAATATATCTGAACGCCATCCGCGCTTCCGATCTCCACCCAAGGGATGGTCGCCGTCTGCGTCTGCTGCGGTGTATTGTCGCCCGTCTGCATGGTAATCGCGCCGGAGATCGCCACCATCAGCACATCGCCCTTCCGGTTCTTGAGGAATAGCGTGTTCTGCGTCGTAGAAAGCGCCCAGATCGCGTCTCTTGCCGCAATGGTGTCCGTATACTCCCCCTCGGCAATTACGCCGATGAGCGACGTCAGGGAGCCGCTCTGATAGTTCTGTGGTGCCCGCTGTATCGTCGGGTAGCGCGTGAAGTTGTTCCAAAGCGACGGCGCATTGTTGTTGGAGATCGCGCCGGTCGAAAGATTATTGCCGAAATGGAATTCCTGCTCCACGCGGTACCTGTTGTCGGCCTCCTCCACGCACGAAAGCAGCGTCCAGTTCCAGAAGCAGAGCGAAACCTCATTGGAAATGAGCGGCGCGTACTCCTGCCCATTCGAGCCTTGCGGGAATGCATAATACTTAAGCGCTTCAGTCTGGTTCCCAGCGGCATAGTCGTACACTTCGTCAAAGGTGATCGGTACAGTCGTCACATTGTGCAGAACGCCGCCGCTTTGCCGATAAATCTGCGCGGTAATTCCGGTCGGATCAGAGTCAAGAATACCGGCTTGCAGAGTAAGGTCGCCGAGATGCCACTTGGTCATCATCATCGTTGTTGCATCGCGAGCCGCGACGTAATCAACCAGCGAATTCCCCTGCGAAAGCCATGTGTCCACAGCTGTCGGAGTCGTGGCATCAAAGGTCTGGATGAATCGGCATTGCTGCCCCCCGCGTAGCAGAATCTTTGTCAGTTCGCCTTGTGCCATCGGAAGGTAAATGACATTATCGCCTACGGGGTTAGTAAACGAAACATGGCACTCCAAATATTCCGAAGCGGGATGAGCCGCGTCGGTGGACGGACGAACATACACGACCGTGGTGCTGGCTATACCGTAATTCAGCGTCGCTGCGGTCACGGGGTCGACGGTATCGTTGGTAGCGTACTCGACGGCCAAAGAACTCATCTGCACGCTGACTGTCGAGTGGGCGAGTGCGAAAGAATTGCCGTTCGAATCGTTGAGCGTGAGCACATAGGTTCCATCGCCCTTCAGATATGGCATCGAGATAATAAAAGCCCACGGTGCCTTTTGTTCGCCAGCTAAGAAGTTATCCCAAATGGCTTGCCCGTTAGATTGTAGCACCAGAATTCTCCCGCCGTCTGCCGCTGTCCCCCATGCGTAATTGCTGGCCGTACCGGGATAGTACAAAAGCCCGGAAGCTTTCAGTCGTACAGCGTTCTTCCCTACGGCGCATCCTGCCACGAGAGACGCGGACAGCTGTGCCAAACTGTACTCCACCAAGAAAGTGTTCCATCCTGTGGTGGTCGGAACGCCATTGACGGTTTCGCCGTCGCAGATGACCGAATAGGTGCTGCCGGTAAAGAAGCCATCGTAGGTCGTTTCGAGGCTCCCCGCCCCATAGATTCTGCCACTGTCATAGAGCGGATTATTCAGATCGTCCGATAGCGCCACCCGCCACCGAACCCAGCTCAAAGGGTCATTCTGCGCCTGTGTGTAGCTGGCCGTAAAGGTTTTCGAGCGAGAAGCGACCGGAGTAGTGAATGCACCCAACGCAAGCTGCGGCGTTGCCCTCGTAATGAAGACGGACGGGCTTTTTTGCGTCACCGCGCCACCCGACCAGTATTGCGCAATTTCCATTTTGTATTCCTTGCCGTTTACCATCGGTGCGCCAATCACCACGGCAATCACGTCCTGCGCGGTTGGAGTGCCGTTGTAGGTGATGCCATAGGTCGAAAGATTGTTTTCTTGACCGCCCATAAATCGCCAAAAACTTCCCGTGTATACGAACTGATATAGATTGTACGCGGACAGTTTCGAGGTGAAGGTGTCAAAGTCGACCGCGACCGACGTAATACTATCGCTGTGATAGCCGAAATAATGGCCGCTGAGCACGTTTACGTCGGCAAGGTCAATCTCATACCGGATGGGATTTCCGAGCGCGTCAGCACCAAAAAACGGCTCCTCCAGCTGCTCTATCGGGGTCTTATACACCAGAGTGTTCGCTGCCGTGTTTTCTGTGATGGTAATTTGATACCCTGTCATAGGTGTCATGGCGTTTCCGTTGACCTGCCATGCAATGGTGAGCCCGTCATTTACGTCGACGGTTCCGTTGCCGGTGGAATATTTGATATCGGGGGAAATATTGGTCGGTTCATAAAGTGCCATATAGAGCCGCCTCCTTACTGATTTTTATCGACGAGTGTCGCTGCCGGAAGGTCATTGACGGACGTTGCCGTGATTTGCATGCTCCCATTCGAGGCCAGAGGGCGGGAAAAACCGGTCACGAGGTGCAGCTCTCGCGGCGTACCGGTCTTGTCCGTCCGGGCAATCGAAACAAGCTTGTTTTCCTCAAGGTGCATCAGCTGAGAACACTCGATCGACACCGAGTTTTGCAGCACCGCTGCCCTCTTGAGCTTCCAGACGGCGTAATCTTGGCACTGCGTATCAGTCACATAGCCGCTCTTGCTCTCTCTAAAGGTCTTTCGCCCGATCAAATTGACGTTCGTCGGGCTTGTCGGGTCGAGATTCTGCGCCCGTGCTGCCGGTTGGCTATAGTCTTCCAACTGTTCACCGGTCACGACGTAATCGTTGTAAACTGCGGTGTTTTGCGCGGAGTAAGTCATGCCTAACAGCGTCGTTTCGTCGGTAGAAAACTCCCAAATCAGCGCCTTTTCTGTATCAAGGATGTCATCCTGCGACGGGTCGACCCGAAGCCGCCCCATTGCGTCATATCCTACCCACGCGTTCAGCGTCTCGGCCAGAGCAAGAATAATATCTGCATCCGTGCCGCTCTCGGAATCAATAGTGATGGTGTATGGCGTGTTGGTCAGCGCCACACTCCCGCCGTTTGGCAGTGTCTGCGTTTTCCCGTCATAGTAGGGCGTGTAGACCGGATTCAGGTTGTCCACGGGAATCCCGTTACCTCGGTCGGCGGAAAGAATAGTCGTGATGGGCGCAAATACGTTTGTCCCGACCGGAACCTGATAGGTCGCCTCAAGGCCGCCGCGTAGGGTACCGTCCAGATTTGCCCACTTATCCACAAGATTCAGCGAGATCGTGTTGCTGCCGGGCTTTATCGGCGTTTCCGGGTCTTTGATGACGAAAACACCCTGCTGGATGTAGAATTCCTCGCCGTTGGATAGAATCAGACCCTCGTCGAGCGCCACCTCCTGCCCATACCAGAGCTTCCCGGCTGAGTAATCATACAACCCGTCCGCATTCGCAATGGTCACGCTGGCCGTGCGTCGTGTCCCGTTTTGCAGATTGACAGAAAGCGTACCTTCTGCGATAAACGCCCGATTTCTCCGGTTTTGCGGAGAATTATCCAGCGCAAATGCCGTCGAGCCATCCGGAAACAGGAACCGCAGGCGGCACAACTTCGTGAACGGTCGCCGCAGCATCTTGAGGTAATCCTCATATTTCTCAAACGCCGTCATTTCCTTCACGCCGAGCACCGTGAAAATCTTATCCCGGCACGTCAGCGCGTGGTCGAGGCAATAAAATGGTACGCTGATGTATGCGCTACCCATGATGCATCACCCCCGGTGAGTATTTCTTGTTTGGCTCATTCCTTGAGCGCCGCCTCGACTGCTGCGCGGTATTTTGCGGGGACGTCTTCGAGCGTGATTTTGCCGAGCTTGATTTGCATTACCAAAAACCGAATCATGGGTTGTCCTCCATTACCATTTCCAGCAGTGCCTCCTCCAGCGCCTCCAGCCGCTCTTCGGCGGTCGGAGGTCGGTGCTTTTCGGCTTCCTGTTCTTCTGCCCGTGCAGCTTCCAACGCTGCAATTTCATCAACGGAAAGCGGAGCGTCTTCCACGTGGCTCACCGTTTTTGTGTTCGCGTCATATACAATCATAACGGGTCGCCTCCCATATCATAGATTCTCAAGCGCCCTCCGTAGGGCATCGCGAGATAGTACACATGTGCATAGAGGCTGATTGCCATGTTAGGCCAGTAGGCGGCGGTCTTTTCATAGAAAACGCCCGCGATGTAGCCGCTCTGTTGCTTGGCAATGTAGCTTTGCTGTACCGTCCCGTGAATTTTGCCTTCCTCTAAAACAAAGTCTGAAACGATGTGGTTATAAAATCCCCATCTTTGCTGGTAGCCAATAATGTTCGCTATCGTCGTGGCTCCATTCGGGTCAAACCATTCAGTAGTTCCAAACGTTGCGTACCGCGTCGCGCCATTGAATTCTCCGTCCCAAACCATTCTGATTCTGTTGGAAAGTCCGGTCGGCATTGTAATATTTACGGTGATAGCCGGGCATAAGATGTATTTGGTGAAATCGGCAGGAGTAACGGATGGCGTAATGCCGCTAAAGGTGTTTGCCGAAAGAACCGTCATTTTGAAACGAGCCTGCGCCGCCATCTCCGAGCGTAACCCATTCATTAACGTTGAAATTCTGTGAAAGTTGTGCAGCTGGGTCAATGACGTTCAACTTGATACGGTGTGGCGACCTAGCGCGCCAACTTCCGCCAGCGTTGTAAGGTCAACCGTATCGTCTACCGTCCAAATCTTCGTCGCGGAATCATAAGCAATGGGGTGCAAAAGTGGCTTGTCGGGCTTGGAATTTTGCTCTCATCGTGCACGTAGTCCACCACAAGCTTTCCGTAGCTGGGTTGCCACTCCGCCCCATCGTCTCCCGCAACCAGTACCTTATTTTTATCGGCTGCCGTGATAGCCGGGAGCCCTTCCGTGCTGAGGGACTTCTCATAAAACCCCGCGCCCGCTGCGGTAATTCCGACTTGCAGGTGCAGTATGCTGGTATTCATGTCAATGGTCGTCGAGAACATTGCCAGCGTGCTTGGCACGCAAATCGCCAGATCGAGCACAGCGCCAGCCCTGTCGCCGTTGGCGATCGTAGCCTGCACCACATTCCCCGCCGAATACGCCTCCGATATCTCCGCCAGCGTCTTATCAAACGTCGCCGTCGCACCAGATACCGTAGCCGTCACCATGAAGACGGGCTTTGGTGCATTGCCCCATACGGGAGCGCGGCCATCGCCCGGTGCCATAAGCACCTGCCCTTCCTTTGCGTCGCGATAGTCTGGGACTTGCCAATCCCACCGCTGATTTGGAATGGTGAGGTCTCCACGGTCTGCTTCATAACGAAGCAACATTTCCGGCGCAGAGCCGGGTGATATGCATTGCCAAACTTCAAAGGTCGGTTCAATGTTAACCCTGCCGTGTTTCCAGATTTGGACGACGCGTTGCGTCATTGTTCTAACGCCGAGGATGCGCACATAGTACCGCGTATCTGTTGTTCCGATGACATAATAACCTTCACCAATGTTATAGATGTCAGACCCAGCGGACGCCCATTCGACAACCGACGCAGCCCCACTGTTTGTAAAATTAGTGGTCAAATTAAGCGGTTGGCTAAAGGATAGTGCCTCAAGAGCCCGCGCTACATTCGTCACCGTGTTTGGTACATTCCCGGCGTCTCCGATGCTACCTGCGACGGTAACATCCTCGGCAGAAGGGGTAGCCGACGATGGAAGATTTTCCCATGTTGCGCTTGCACCATTACTTTTCAACCACTTCCCGGAGTTGTTGGTCGGGTCGGGAAGCTTCGGGAATTGTTCCCATTTGTTCACGCCGTTGAACGTGGCGTAACCATAAAAATCAACACGCCCTTGTTCGTCAAACTCGCACTTCAGCATCGGGGTATACTCACCCGGCGCTGCGGATTGGAATAGCTCAATGGAATAGCCTTGACTGCCAGAGAGGTCAAGCAACAGCACCGTGCGCATGGTTCCCGTGTCCATTACACGATAATACAGCATCTCCGTGTCGCTGGCCGTAATCAAATATTCGCCAGCAGGGATGCGATATTTGGTGCTGTCGTTCTCATCCGCCTGCGTCGGCCATTCTTCGGGGCCACCGATTTGCGCATCATTAAAATCAGCGGACATGTCCAGCGGATTCCCATATGCCAAAGCATCGAGAGCCTGCTTGACGTTGTCGACCTCTCCTGCACCGATTTTTCCGGAATAGGAGACCTCCGATGCCGTCGAAGCACCGGTTTTACGCGCGGTAAGGGCATCCAACGCAGCCTTGACGTTTGCTACCGTCGTGCCGTCGATTTCCCCGGAATAGGTTACCTTGTCCGCAGCCGGAGACCCACCAGCCTTTGCGGTGGCGAGAACTTCATTGATTGCAGCTACCAGCGTGGATTTATCTGTCGTATTGAGCTGTTGGGCATAACCGATGGAAAGTATCAGCTGCGCAACTGCCGCCGCCGAAAGATTGATATCTGCCATAAAACAAATTCCTCCTATTCAGAATCAAACTCCATGGGAGTAGATGGTCAGGTTGTTGCTCATCTGCGCAAGATCATACAGGGTCATTCCGCGCGCCTGTTCCTCGGTAAAGCTCATTCCGGCGATCTGGTAGATATTGCCGTTCATCTGCTGCCCGATGGAGTTGGTCGTCGTTGCGTTTGTCATAGCATTCCCTGCGCCCGCTGCCCGGACGACACCTTCAGCGCTGAACGCCGAACTCAGCGTCTGCGCAGACGGGTCATATGTGAGCAATTTCGAGATAACATCCTCGTAGCCAGAGGTGTCACCGTCATACTCAGAAAGTTTGTCCTGCGCATCTTTCAGGCTGTCCTGCGCCTTGGAGACATCGGACGCGTTCGCGACCCATTCCCATTGCCCGGTTTTCGAGTTAAAAACGCGGATGTTCCGCTCGTTCTGCGCGTTGGCAAGCGCCGCCTGCGCCTCCTGCACGGCGAGAATCCGCTCTTCTAGCTTGAGTTGCTCCTCCTTGGAGTCATTCACGCCATCCTGCGAGGTTTCCAGCAGCTTATTGATGGCGTTCTGAATGTTCCACCATTCGGTAGACAGTTTCAGAATATCGGTCTGGTCACTGCCGATGGAGCGCATATAGTCGGCCTGTGCGGCCAGCGCCTCTTGGATTTCCCGCTGCTTGGCGATTTGCTCGTCCACCGGGTCGCCGCGCTCCTGCATCAGCGCCAGCTCCTGCTTTCTCAGGGAAACCCGGTCTTGCAGCGCCTTGAGCGTCGGGTCGGTAGACGAACCGCCGCCACCGCCTCCGCCTGTGGAGCCGCTGCCGCTGTAGGTGCCGCTGTCGAGCATATCCAAGATTTTCAAAGCTTCCTGCATCTTGTCGTAGTTGCTAAGAAGCTCCGCCTGTTCCTTGGAGAATCCAGCACCGGAAGTAGCGCCTTGCGGTCTTCCGCCACCAGAGAACGCGGTATATGCCGCATACATAGCAAGCGTGGCCTGTACCGCAGCGCTGGTTACGCCTCCGAGTTGGGAAACGAGATTGTTAAAGTTCGCTTGAGCCGATGCGGCCTGTGCTTGCACGGTTGCCCGCGCATATTCGATAGTAGCACTGTCAGCGTTTCGAAGTGCTGTGCCTAACGCTTCTGCCGCACCCGCTTCCCCGCGCAGCGCTGCTTCCGCTTGTGCAATCAGCGCGTTTCCCGCTGCTGTGGTCGCTGCGGTGGCTTTGGTGATGATGTTATTTTTCTCTTGCGCAGCGTTGATTTTGTCGAGCGCTGGGGCAAGAAGCTCCATGGTGTCCCGGACATCTTTGCCAGCGTCTCCCATTTTGGCAAGCTCGGCTTCCGCCGCCTCGCTGCCCATACTGATAAGCTCAAGAGCCTTAACAACAACAGCGCTGTCCTCGCCGCCGAGTGAATCGATAAGCGTATTGAGCGCTTCGTTCGCTGCGTCCAAGTCCTCTTTAGCCTGCGAAGCCGCCAGTTGCTGCAATGCGCCGTTTGCCTCCAACGTCGCCGCAGCGGAATCCTTTAGGGCACCCTTTTCGTCAAACAGGGTGTCGACAAACCTCTTGCTGCTCTCGTTTGCAGAATCAATGCCGTCAGCGGACTCCTGTGCCGCTTCGGCTTGTGCGGCATACAAGGGGAACATTTCGTTCATCGTGGAAACGAAATTTTCCTTGTACGCGTCGGTATGTTCGCTGGATTCCTGAATTGCTGCTATCTGCTCGTCAAAAGCCTCTTTGGATTCAATCGCACCGCGCGTGGTAAGATTGAGCGCGTCAAGAAGTCCTTGCGCGGACTGTTCTGCGTCATCCGCGTTCGTAAACGCTTGAACATAATCGTCCAGCACATCTATCGATTCGTAAAGTTGCTTTACCGCAGAATCGTTGTAAATGCTAGGGTCTGTATGCGCAAGTTCTTCGATTTGATTCTTAAAATCGAGAAGCCAGTTGTAGTAGTCGAGAACGTCTTGATAGCTTTCTGCGGCATCGAGGTTGATTGAGCCGCCAACATTCCCCAAATATTTATCGTCAATGGTACGGCTGGACTGCATCTTTGCTACCGGCCTAACAACACCGAGGTTGCCAAGAGCGACAGCATCTACCTGCGTATCCGAAATTAGATTCCACTTGGTCTGCGCCTCCAGCCCGGCAATAGCCTTGTCTTTTGCCGTCTGCGCAGCAGAAAGTGCAGATTGTGCCGACGAAAGCAGCGCTTCTTCAGCATAATCTTCAAGTGAACCCTTTGCGAGGTCTGCGTTGACCCCAACCTCTTTTAAGGCCGCAGCAAGATTTTTTGCCGCTGTAGTAGCAACTGTTCCTTTCGCGCTCGATTGCTCGTATGCGCCGTACAGTTCAGCAAGCTTCGTTGTTGCCGCCATGCTTTCCTCAGCAGCTTCGCGGGTTGCGTCAGCACTATCACGGAGGCTTTCCGCTTCTTCTCTCGCCTCTTGCTTTAGGTCGGAGAATATCTGAAATACGACAATCCCCGCAGCGAAGAGACCGCCAATGGCAATGCTGAGAGCCGTTTGCGCCTCTGCTGCGCTAAGCCCAACCGCTTCAAGTTCTTTTTCGGAAGCACCAAGAAGCTGAAGGTAGCGCGGAAGGTTTTTAACGGCGTTGAGAGTGTCCTTGAAGCCGACAATCAGTTTGGCGATACCGGAAGAAAGCGGCTTAAAGACCGACGTGAGGAGAACGGCCTTGGCAATCAGGGCGACAAAGTCGTTATCCAGCAGCTTTACAAGATTTTCAAGGAGTTTAATCCCGTTCACGAGGGTGTCGCTGCTGACCACATGGGAAACCAGCTGCGTCCATGCGTTCTTGAGCCGGTTGAGGCTTGCCTCCCAGCTCTTGCTCATGGTTTCAACTTCTTTGTCGGCGCTGCCGGTCGCGGTCTGCACCTGTGCAAGCATTTCCTCGTACATATCGTAGTTGGAAATGAGGGCTTGCAGCTGGTTTGTCCGCAGTTTGCCGCCGAGCGCCATGACCATCTGCATCAGGTCGGCTTCCTCAAGCAGATTGTCCTTCTGCGCCTGAGAAAGTGCCTTAATGGCCTCCATCGGGTCGATGAGCTCACCGGCATTATGTGCCGCAATTAAGGATTCATCGGCATATTTCGAGATAACGCCCCACAGGGTGTTCACGCTGTCCGCTGTGACCTTCGTGGTTTCGTCAATTTCCGCTCCGACGTCGCCGAGAATATTCAAAAACAGTGAGCGCAGCGCATAGGATGCCTTTTCGCCGCTCTCCTGCGTGACCGCAGTGACCGTGCCGAGCGCCGCCAGCAGCTCATCAATGGAAACCTTCGCCATCGAGGCCGTAGAGGCAACATTCGGGAAGCCAGCCGCCATCTTTTCAATGGAGGTGGCATAGTTGTTCTCAATCGTGTTGGCCTTGTCGAGGACGGTAGAAAGCGCGTCCACATCGCCGCCATATTTATAGGCCGCATCCGCAGAAAGCAGGAATTTCGACGCAACATCAGCCGTCACGTCGCCGACGAGCTGCGTTTTCGTCGCCAGTTCTGCCAGCTCCTCATAGTTGGAGTAGCCGGCCTTTGCAAAGTCTGCCGCAGCGGCAAGGTATTCGTTTGCCGCCACGCCGTACTTCGACGCGGTGGAATATGCCCGCTCGGACAGCGTGTCCATTGCCGCATCCGTCGCGTTGGTGACCTTCTGGATGTTGATGATCTGCGTATCAACATCCTTCATGGTCTCAAACGCGTCCGAAATGCCGCTCTTTACCGCCGAGATGGCCGCAAATTTGAGATAGGTGCCCAGCAGGGTACTGAAACTGACATTTGCCCGGTTTGCCGCCGCATCGCCCTTTGCAACCGCAGTATTCGTCTTTTCCTGCTGAATTTCAAGGTTTTTCGACGCAGTAGCGGTCTTTTCCTGTTGGGTGGCAAGCCGCGCCTGCTCCGTTGCGGTCGATGCAACCTGCTTGGCGTAGTTCGCTTCGGCCTGCCGTGCCCGGTTTGCCGTTGCCTCGGTCGTAAGCCGCTGCTTTTCTACTGCGTTTTCCGCTTTCGTGACCTGCACCTGCGCCTCAACCAGTCTTGCACAGGCACTGATAAGCGCGGTCGTATCTTTGGTGGCTTTATCCAGTCCAGACGCGTTGATTTTCAGAGATATTGGCGTATTTTTAAGCGCATTGACCCGATTTTCGAGCTTTGTAAGCTCCGCATCAACGACTTGGACTCCTAGTTTTACACTCTCCATAGACATACCTACCTATCATTCGGTGTAGGAAACAAAAAAAGACCCGGAAAACGGATTTCTCCGTTCTCCGAGCCTCTTTGCTCCTTGCAGTCACCAACTCGTGACCGCGCTACAATATTTTATTCGGTCGCACGACCTATGCGAGTAAGGATTCCGTTAGTCCTCTTGTTGTGCGCCGCAAGCCTCGATTCTTTCCGTCTCGGCCTTTACCTTTTGGATTCCCAAGCGGACAACATCACTTTTGGACATACTTAGTTTCTCGCAACAATAATCTAAATCTTGAATTTCCTGCGTATTTGCTCTGAGTTTAATCAGAGAATTCTTCGGATTTTCGGCTTTGGGTCTGCCCGCTGTTCCTGCCATGCCATTGCTCCTTTCTGATAACGCGGTTGCTATATGTCGTGGGAACAATAATAGTATACATGGGAAACAGGAGAAAAGTCAAGGAAATCACGCCAAAAGTCTCAATTAAAACCCATTCCTCCGCAACCCCGCCATCAGCGCTGCCTCAAATTCGCCACTCGCGGCGAAACGATGCTCTGCTTCCGCTACAAACGGTCTCGGGCCCGCACCGCCCATCTGAACGCCTTTTTCGATGGCTTCTACCAGCGGAATCCCGGCTGCAATTTCGTCGTCCTCGGTGTGCCACTGCGGATTGTCCACAATCTCGAGCTCCAAATCGGCCGGATTGTAGTTCGTTTCCATGACGTTCTCTGTGGTGTCCAGAACGCCGCCTTGATCGTACCAGCGGTCATTAAACGCCGGTTCATAGGCATCATAGACCAGCTCCTGTGCGGTATCAGCAAGCCGCCGCTTCGCCGCCTCCGCGACATCCGTCTGCATGGCATTGTCGATTGCAGCGTTGAGCCGGACACGGAACATGAGAAGATCTTCATGCAAGCCCATATTTTCCCCTCCACGCGATTTTTATACGCCAGCCCAAAAGGATAGCTCTTTCGGGTTCGCGTACACCCACGACCCGAAATAATGGGTCGTGGGCTTTGTTTTGGGGATATCAGGCGGTAACGGTAACGTTCACCGCGAGAGTGAAGGTCGTGCCGCCGTCGGTGTAAGTGCCGGTCAGCTCTCCGTCGCCGGTAGCGCTGGCCGTAGCGGTCAGAACGCCGGAATTGTCCACCTGAACACCCGTAGGCGCGGTCGTCAGCTCGTAGCTCATAAAGGCAGGGTCGGGGGTCATGAGAGAGCCGTCTGCCATCGCCAGCAGGAAGTTGGCCTTCGCCTTGCCGCCCTTGGGAACGGAAACAACGCCGCCGATGAGAACAAGCCCGTCGATGTTGGCAGAAGCGTCGTCCTCGACCCAAACATAGTACGCCACGCTCGAACCGGTGCCGCCGCAGTCCTCGCAGGAATCGGTAACAACCGCTTCCTCGGGAGTAAGGGCGCGTCCGACAAGGTGGGTGGTGTCGTGCGCGGTCTGGGAGCCGTCAATGCCGCCGTTTGCGCCGCCGAACTTCAGCAGCGGAATGATGACATACAGCCAACCGGCGCGGGTGCCGCTGTTGTTCGCCGCGTTGACGTTGCGATAACCGGCAATCTGCGCAGTGAAATACTCGACGCGCGGGTTGAACTGGCTCGGAATTGCCGCCATCTGGGCGCGCGCCGTGCTGATGTAGTAGAACACCTTGTAGCTCTTGCCGCTGACTGCGGTGAAGCCGGAGATGGAGCCGTCCGTCGGGCTGATCTGGTACGCGGCTCCGGCCGTAGCGACGGAAGCGGCTGCGCCGACCTCCTGAACGTAGCACTCGATGGCGTTACGGGCAATACCGGCGACGGGGGTGCCCTTGGTGATGTCCGCCTTGAGCGTGTTTCCGGTAGCGGTTGCAGTCGTGCAAGTCAGCACCGGAGCGCCGAAGGAAAGCTTCGCGCCAACGTTCGCGGATTTCGCCCACAGGGAGAACGCGTCGGAAGCGAAGTCAACGGAAACGTCGCAGTCGGTCGGGATGATGGTCGCAATGCCGTTGCCGAGGCCGGAGCGGATGATGTTTTCGTTGTTGGAGGTGGTCACGTTGGCGGTGGAGAACTTGTCGGAATAGTAGTCCACATTGCCGGTCTTGGGATCAAGGCACATTGCTTTGCAAGTGCCCTGAAGATAAATGTTCTGGTCAGTAAAGGAAGGAAGTCCCATATAATTCAACTCCTTAATCTTGTGATGTGGTCGGAAGCGGCGGCGCAAAACCGTCGCTCTGCGTTTGTACAGCCTGTCCCTTGGTGAATTCGCCCATCGAAATCAGCCCAAGGTCATTGCTCTTGCGGTCAAACCAAGGATTCGGTGTCGGGTTTCCGCCCTTCCACTTTGTCCCCTGTAATTCCGCTGTGGTGTAGATCATGTAGTCCATTGCGCGTTTGATTGCAGCCGCGCGGCGCTCAAACTTCAGGATTGGCCAGCGGTAAATCTCCGCCTCCTCCGTGCTTGACAGGGCGGCAACGGAAGAAACGAAAATTTCGATGCGGGCATCCAGAGCCGGAGCGTTGTTCGACTGCATGTCGCGCTTGGACTGCACAAGGTCGGGGTTTGCCTCGTCCGCTTCTAGCTCCAAGCCGTTTTGCGCGGCGATGATTGCGCGAAGCTTCTGGAACTTGGCTGGTGTGATTTCGGCGTAAGACCCATCCGAAAGCGGAATCCGCAGACATTTGAGCGTTTTCCTGCCGTCGGGGGAGAGCGCGATTTGAATCTGCTGCACCCGCTCGTTGATGTCCTTGCCCTGTGCAAGCCTAAAAGCCAGCGCAAGGGACAAAAGCGAACAGAAGAACAAATTGGTCGTCGGCTCTCCGCGTGCTGCAAGCGCGGTGTCTACCTCGTAATACGCCTGCAAAATCGGCATCGACATCAGTCTTACGTCCTTAAATTGCTGCTGCATGAACTCGATTGCCTGACGCGCCACGGTAAACTCCTCGTATTCCTCCATTGTGATGGGGAAGAGCGTGGCGTTTTCAAAGGGAATCGGCTCATACCTTGCGATTGCTCGCTGAATATTCCATGGAAGTTTGTCCAATCTAACTCTCCTTCCGATGAACCAAAAATTGTTTGTAAAACAACGAAAAAAGACCCATTAACACAGTTTCCTGTGTCAATGAGCCTCCTTGCTCTTTGCAGCCGCCCCTTTGCGGCCGCAGCTCTTGGCGGAACGCTCCGTCACCGGCAAGCCGAGACGGTGCCTTCGCTTTTGCTTTCCATCCAGTCGATGGACATCTTCACGACGCGGTATAGGTGCGACCCGTCGTCACGATAGGGCTGTGACCCCGCGTCAATGTGCATCCTGCGGTCAAAATTGACCACGCCGACACCGGTAATGTTCACCCCGTGCAGTGCCGCCAGCAGTGCGCATTCCATTGCGTAAAGCTTGGAATAGGCGGTCGTTTTTGTCGCTGCGTCCCACCCGTAGAAGGTGCAAATCTCAAAAATCAGCCCAATCGAAGCCTGAAACGGGGAATACGGAATGACCCGACCCACATAGCATTTCAGGATTGTTTTGGCGGTAAGCTCCGCCTGCTGCCAGTATTGCTGTGCAAACAGGCGGTAGCCCTTCGGATGCTTGGCCTTCTGCTCGTCGGTGTTCAAAACCGGCTCGTTCGCGTCAAATAATATCGACCGCTTTTCCGCGCCGGTCGGGAGCGGCTGTGCCAAGGGATTCGCTCCGTCGTGGTAAAGATATTTCATCAGCCGGACGCGCGGTCTTGCGTTGTCGTCCACGGGAACATAGCCGTGGGCGTCCTCCATATCCATCAGATAGGAAAGAATCTGATATGGAATCAATTCCGCGCCGTCAAAGCTGTTATAGCCCTCGTTTACCTTTTCGTAGGGGTAGTAGGGACTGGAAAAATCAGTCATTGGCGTTCCGTCCCTTCGATGCCGAGCGTCCGTCGTAGCCCTTCAGGTCGCTTTCGAGCTTTTTCACGCTCTCGGCAAGCTCCTGCACGCGCTCTGGGGTAACTCCGGCCTTAATAGAAGCCATGATTCTGGTGATGGGGTCGTTCATTGCCGCCAGCATCCCGCTGATCTCCGCGCTGAACTGCCGCCCCAAGGACCAGTAGTCGCCCAGCAGATCGTAGCAGCGGTTTCTGAGCTCGGAATCGCCCTTCGTCCGCTGAATTTGGCTCTCGATGTGCAGCGCCGCCCACTTGTCATACTCTGCGTCGCTCATCAGCCAAGGGTCAGCCTCGGCATTTTCGGCCTCAAACGGCACGCCAAGATAGAGCTTCAGCAGCGCCGCCAGCAAATACCGCTCCTTCGTTGCGACATTTTCCTTGTAAACGTCGGGAAGCGGCACAATACCGTCTGCGGTGATCTGCATCTTGTCGAAGCACCGACCCGCGCAGTCGGAAATAAACGCCGCCTTTTCTCTGTGCGGCACATAGTCTCGCGCCATTTTGAGCGCCTGAATGATATCAAACATTTGTTCCATACTTTTTCCTCCTTAAACTCTCAGGTATGGTCTTTTCCTATTATATCAGGTCGAACGGGGCAATCTCTCGATAATTCCGTGTTCTCCCAGAGATTTGTGATGCGGCAGAGATATTGATGCGCACAGTAAGGGAACGGCTTGTTAGCCTCAACTAACAGTTTGCAGTATAGGCTCACGCTTCCCGGCTTTCTCGTCGCATAGGGACAGGTATATTTCATACCGTACCGCCTCCTTAAAGCCCGATCAGAGCGATTTCCGCGCTGATACTCTTGCCGTTGCACTGTGCCGTCACAGTAAGTGGAACAACACTGCCCGCCCAGCACCGAATCGTCGCCGTATTTCCGGTGATATCGGCGCTGTAGGCGGCTTTATTTGCGCCTGTAAACGACCATTCAACCGCTGCGTCCGTTTCCTCTCCGCCCTCGAAATACGTCGCCTTGAGCGAAACAGGCTCGCCATACGCAGACATAAACGCAGGCGGCACGACATCGAACGAAACAAACGGCTCTGCCGCCTCGCTGACCGTAAGCGCAAACACGGCCTTGACCTCCGGATTCTGTACGAGGGAAACCAGAATTTCCGTCGTGCCCGCAGAAACCGCCTTGAGATTTCCGCCTCGGTCTACCGCCACGATATCGCTGTCGCGGCTCTCGTACCGGTAGTCAATCGGATGCTCCTGCGTGCTTTCCACAATTTCTTCGTTTCGCCGCGAAATGACCGTCAAATTGGCCGTTCCGCCGACATACATCTGCGTCGCACCGCTCACATCGAGCGTCCAGCAGAAGGTTTTCCCTCCGGCCACGCGCCGCTTCATATCATCGATCTCATGATTCGGCTCACCGACGCGCACCGAGAACCGCAGCAGCCGCACAGAAGAATCATCCTCTGTGAATTCCGTTTCAAAGTCGCTGAAGCCGCTCACGCTGTAGGCTCTCGACCCCAGAATCAGCCGCGTGTTGTCGTTGATTTGCGCCGTATACTCGTTATATTGGCAAACCACATTGAAATAGCCGGACGGCACAACAACCGCCTGCTGCGAATCCGGCGCGTTGGCGTTGGCGTGCGTCGCCTCCACGCAAATCGGCTCGCGGTGGGCCTTGCCGTAGTAGTCCAGAAAATTCCAAGTCGCGTTGCACCGGCGAAGGATGCCGCTGGCGCTCACGCTGGATATATTGTCGGGGTTGTACGCCAGCCACCAGCTTCCCTCGACGAAAAATTTCGTCCCCTGCCGGATGTAGTCGTATTCGGGGTTTGCCAGCAGAACCTCCTTGAAATCGTCAAAGGCACGCTGGATGGCGGCGGACGGACGAACCACATTGGCCATCCGCAGCTGCACGGTGATTTCCCGCAGCGGGTCGTTCGGGTCAAGACCGACCGTCTTGGCTGTGAAGAAATCCGAGGCATACTGCGCCCGTTCCTCCACGAAAGCCCGTGTCGCGTCCGAAAAATACGGATGCTTCCGGTCTTGGAACTCTGCGGGCGAATTCCCCCCGGAAAGGCCGAGGATGCCGCCACCAGTCAGCAGCCCGTTTTTGATATTGTCCTGCAAACTCATAGCGACATCCCGCCCTTTCGATTGTTTTTACTTCTTGCAGCAGCTCGTCTGATCGGTGTAGTCCTTGACGATTTTGAGAATCCGCATCATATCTTCCGAAAGATTCAGATTGCCCTTCTCGTCGCCGTGCAGCGCGTCTGCGTCGATAAACGCCTGAATCTCCGGCTGCGCCCACGCGGGCATCTCTTCGACCTTCTGATAGCGTACCATGTTTTCTTCCTCCATTTTCTCCGCGACATCCGCGCGGAATTTGTCCATTGTGTAGCCAGTGTTGAGTGCATCCCAAAGATGCTCCGGGTCGCCGTGGTTGCTGCCGAGGCCTCTCGCGTGGCACTCCTTGTGCGACAGAATCACGCCGTCCTCCAGCGGATTCCAGCCGTTTTCGGCGCAGAGCTGCGCAAACAGCTCCACCGCCACACCATAGGTCGCCTTGACAAACGCGGTGGCCTTGGCGTAGTCGTTGATGTGCAGCTTGTAGCCGTTCTTCGCGTCGTACCAGATGCAATCCGGCTCCGTCATTTCAACACCGATGTGCGTGTTGTTCGCACTGCCGCCGACGTGCCATGCCCGGTAATTCCACGGCATCGTCTGCACGACCAGCCCGTCCGCCTGCAAAACGGCCTGAACGGAGGCCTCCGCATTGGAGCGGTTGAAGTTGTTGGCAATCAGCTGCGCCGACGGCTGCTGCACGCCGATGCTGTGCAGCACAGCGCCCTTCGCGCCGTACTTTTGAAAATCGGTATACCGATAATCCTGCTGTACCTCATTGGCGTAGTAGCTCGGATTCTTGGTGATAAATTGCTGGACGATCTTCATTGCGTCAGCCTCCCATTTTCTTGTTGTACTGCGCCGTGGAGATGCCCAAAATCACGCCCAAGAACGTGTCAACGGCGGTGATTGTGCCGACCACTTGCTCGGCGTAGGGGAAGCCCCAAATTCCCGCCAGCGCGAAATACAGCGTTCCCAGCGCAGGCAGGAAAATCATGGCGATGTACTTCAGAATTTTGTACAGTTTGTCGTTCATCATCGTGGTTATCATCCTTTCCGGCTTTCGCCCGTAATCTATCCCTCCACAGCAGCCTTTGCGGTGCTGCAAAGCGTGCATTGCGTGGGAGTGTTCTCAACGCCGCACAGGCATTTGCCGCACACCCACTGTCCGTTGTGTCGGAACAGGAGCTTTTTCTCATTGACCGGCCGTTTGCAGACCATGCAGCGGATTAGATGCTCCTGCTCGTCGTAGAGGACCGTCCCGAATTGGTATTCCTTCTTCATTTCTCTGCTCCCTTCGTCCGGCTCACGACGTGATCTCCCACGTCTTTACCTCAGTGTAAATTTTGTCAATGAACGAGTTGCCGCCCAGCTTTTTGTATGCTTCGTAAAGGTATACAAAGTTTTCATACTCATACTGCCGTATCTGCTGGGAATCCTTGTTCTTGTAGTAGATTCGCAGCATCTCGCTCCGCAGCAGGCATTTCGTCCCGCTCATGACCTTGCCGATGCTCACGGCGCAGGCGGTAATCGTGCTGATCAGCGCGACCAATTCGCCAATAAAGGTTAAGATTTCTCGAGCGCCCAAACGCAACGCCTCCCGTAAGTGATTTTAGATTTTATAATACTCCGCGGCCGGCCATCGCGCGCGCCCCGCCAGATGGCGGGGCGTCAAGCCCAACGGAGCCTTCCCAACGAAGGACGGCGCCCCAGTCCCAGCCGCGGAGTGTTTTTAAATTATCCTTGTGTACAGGGTGTTCCCAACGATGCGCGTGAAAGGATACGTTGTTGCCATCATCGCTGCCGTCTTATCTTTTGCGTAGGCGCCTGAGCCGATCACCCCGACAGCCAGCGTGCTCATCGCCGGGTATACCGTGCCGGAAGCATCCGCCACGCAAAAACGGAAAAGCTTTGCCGCCGCGCTTCGGCCTGCTACGCCAATCATTTTCCCGTAAAAATCCTCGTAATCAGCGTTGGAATCAAAACGTCCGTTCCATGAGCTTTCTTTGCTATATACACATGCAGGTCTCATCATTGGGACAATCCATTCGTCAAGCGAGATTTCGAGCGATGTCGTGCCATCCTCGATATCCCACTCGGTCTGGAGGTATCCATTATTCGGCATCCATTCTGGCACTTCGGCGAACTCGTGTGCGTTTGGATATCTATCTGAGTTTAAAGGGGATTTGGCGACCGTCCCATAGCCTAGTCGCCCCACTCCGTACTCATTGAGCCCATCAGCATCGTAATTCAGATGGTGCATCCACGGGCCATATTTCCTACCGCCTCTGCGCGAACAAGTAAACAGCCATAGCTTATACTTTTTGCCCGGAACAAGGTTGTGGAAATCTACAAAAAGCTTTTTCCGATACGGTATGCTGGAGCCATTAAACATACCGGTGTAATCATATCGCCTTAACGTGGTGTACGGTTGTGTTGTTTGGGCCATAGGCGCGCTGGTCGGTTGAATTTCTACCGTGATTTGCTCCGGTTTCGGCTCTATTTCCGCTGTAATCGGTTGTGCATCTGCGCTTTCAGGCATAGACAGGTTCGTTTCGCCAAACGGCGTTCTGAAAATCGTGCCGTCAATGTAGATGCGCTGTTTTTGGGAAGAAAACGTCTCGCCGCTGGGCATCTGAATCTGCGCTTGGTAGTAGGTGTCGCCCTGCGGCAGTGCGTAACTCTGCGTCTGGGTCACAGGGAACAACCAGTAACCGTCGCTGTATCTCAGCCGACCGCCCGGCCAACTGGCCGTCAGGTTGCCAAGCCCAAGCCGAACACTGGACACGTTTTCGTTTGTAATCGTCGTTTTCCCGCTTTTCACCAGAAACGGGATAGAATAAGCAGCGCCTTTCAGAAAAACTTCTGCCATTTCAGCACCTCCTAAATCAGCGTGACGCGCGGGGGCGCTTTCGGCATCGTGGCGACGTATGCGCAGTTCTGCTCATACTTCCGAAGCTCGTCCTCGAAGATTGCCCTGCTTTCACTGCGGCTTTTGGATGATTTATCCATGAAATTCGCCTCATTCACGGTTTCAAAGCTCGAATCGTGGATTTTCGGTGTCCGGTTCAGCCAATCTCGGTCGAAATGCTCGTCCCAGACCACGGCAACGGCCAGCGCCAGAAGCCGCTTCTGCGTGAACGTCAGGTCTTGGAACTGCCCGTCCGTGTAAAAGTCGATGCTGTACACCACGCCGCTTGCGTCCTGCGGTGGGAATGTGATATCGCCCGTCTTAGGGTCATAGGTTGCACCCGGATAAGGGACAGCGCCGGTTCCGTCCGGCAAAATCTTGGAAACCGACATCAGCTCAAAGCCAAGCAAGCCGGTTTTGATGATCATGTTTTCGCCGGTGGTGTCGTTTTCCGAAACCGTCACTTCCAGCGATGCATATTCCGGCTCCACAAGCCCGTTTTGCACGTGCTGTAGCAGCTCCGGCGGGCGGCAGAGCAAAGGAAGCGCCATCGTGACATAGGCGGATTTCGCTCGATAGAACTCCGCCGCATTGGTCGCAAGCTGCTTTCTCCACCGAATATCGTTGATAACCGTGAGCGCTGCGGTGAGAATATCGCTCCAACTTGTCGTCACGTTGGTCACTTCCTTTGAAATAGTCTTGTTTTTACGGGGTATCGCGTGGGTTTGCTTACTTCTTCACGAGCTCTCTCGCAAAATCTTCAATGACCGGCTGCAAGAGGCCGCCGTCAACGATGTGGGTCGTCAGCGCGTTCACGGCCTTTACGCGGTCAAGCGAAAGCCGGTTGTCATGGTCAACCCACGCCTGCGTGATTCTGCGGCACACAAACCGCTTGTGTTCGTCGCAAAGGTGGGACACGATGTCACACAGCTGCGCGGTGTCATAGTCCAGCATGTGGTCAAATACGCGCTCAGAGAGCACTTCTCCGTCCTTGTAGTCGCAGTTCCAGCGGATTCTCTCGTCCTTCGTCAGCCCGTCCACCACCAGAATATGGCGCTTATCGATGAGGAGCCGTGCCAGCGGCGACATGAACTTGCCGCCAAACTCCTTCTTCGGGATTTCCAGATACGAATTCGGCCGCATTGCGCCGTAGCCCGGAAGTTCGAGCTGATTTTCCTTGGAAACCTCTGCGATAAACAGAACGGTCACAACGCTGTCGCCTGCCGTCTGTGCGGGAACGGGTGCCGGAGCATAGTTCGCAACCGCCTGCTGCACTGCCGCCGCGATCATGGCGTCAAGCTCGGCTTTCGTGTAGGTCTTCTCCTTCGCGGGAGCCGCCGCCTCAGCGGTTTCCTTCGGTGCAGCCGTGGTTTTCTTGGTATAAGTTCGTTTCGTCGTTGCTTCTGCCATAGGTTTTTACCTCCTCAACTATGGTTAAAATTCGGATTTTTTAGTGCCGCTCGGCGGAGTCGAACCGCCGTGCCTTTCTGTACTTGCCGAAAGGAGACCTTCCCAGAGCGGCGTATCGGGGAGGGCGGTTGCCCGCCCTCCGAAAAAGCAGGGATTAGATGACGTTCTGGATAACGGCAACCTTGCTGGCGAAAACCGGCTTGAAATCCATGAGCGTGCTCATGTTGATGCTGATTTCAAAGTCCGCAGTCTCGGACGGAGTGTACTCCATCGCAACAGGCCAACCCTCGGCGATGGCGCCGTAGATGGGAGCCATAGCGTCGCCGACGCGAGCCGTGATGAACAGGTGCTTGTCGAGGTCGATCATCGTGCCGGTGGTGTTCACCGTGCCGGGAACCATGGCAGGCATGATCTCGAACAGCGGCACGCGGCCGACCATGCTCACGAAGCCGTTGCGCATCCATTCCTCGCCGAGCTGATAGGTCAGCGCAGCGTCGGAGGGAGTGCCGGAGGGCAGCACCTTCTGGAGGCTTGCGTAGTTGCCGAACGCCATCAGCTGCTCGCGGCGAACGCCGTTGGCAACCGCAGCGGCAGTGGTCGCGGATGCCCAGTTGGCGGAGGTGTAGGAGTCGAAGGTCAGGTAGGAGGGGACGTACATGGTGTTAGTCGCCGCGTTCAGCAGCGCCTTGGTGTACATCGCGGTGATCTTGCTCCACAGGCCGCGAATGATAGCGGTGTAGTACCAGCCGGCGTCCATGCCGTTCTCCGAAGCGACGAGCTGGAACCACTTAATGGTGCCGTTGCAGACGTACATCTTCGGGTTGAGGGTGATGGTATCGCCGTACAGGTAGTTCTTGGTGGTGCTATGGCCGGAGCCGGGGGAGCTGTCCTCCCAGATGAACGCCTCGTTGGAGCGGACGTTGACCTCGACCGTGCGGCCAACGGGAGCAGAGCGCAGATTCAGCATCTGGCCGCCGAGGTCGGAAATGACGCTGTACAGGAGCGGGGAAACGACTTCCGCGTCAATGTAGGACATCGTGCGCAGGAAGATCGGGTCTTTCCACAGGCTCATGTCGTTCTTGACCGCCTCCACATTCTCGGGAGCGGGCTTGCCGACAGCAGCATAGGCCTTTGCGGCACAGAAAAGGATCTTCTTCTCCATGTGCTTGCGCGCCATAACGTCGTAGCTGCCGCCGAACTGCGCCAGACGGGAGACAAAGCCCTTCGGGTCGAGCTGCTTGCCGAGATATTCGGTAGCGCACAGACGACCGGTAGCAATCAGCTCATCGCGGCTGATTTTGTTCGCGCCGGTACCGATGGTCTCGTCGTTGTTGCTGTGATAGATAAAAACGTTGGTGTCAAGGCTGTTGAGCTTCAACATATTACTTCACTCTCCTTTTCTCTCAGGACTTGGCTGCCGCTGCGCGGCAAACCTCGCAGACATAGCCGTCAAATCCGGCGTAGCGAGCGCCCTTCGTGAAAGGCTTGCTGCGGAGGATTTTCAGGTACACGCCGCTACCGTCTGCGGGTGCGGTCTTGGAGGCCACGAGCAGACCGTTGACGATGGTCGCATACAGGAAGGTGCTGTCCGTGGGAGCAGTGGAGAAGTTTTCCGCGCCCCACGTGTACTGTTCGCCGACAATCAGCTCGGTAAAGTCGCCGCGCTCGCCTGCGGGAAGCTCAAGACCGAGGGTGTTCGCACCGGCATAGTAGGTATTGCCGCCGATGGTGCCCTGCTGTGCGTTGTAGGAATTAAAGGCATAAATGCCGGTGTGGTCGCCCAGACGACCGCCGGAGGTACCGGCTGCCGCCGCGATAAAACGCCACGTGTTGCCGTTGAGAATGTCAGCGCCGTTCGCGCCCTTGCCCTCGTAGCCCTCGTTCGCAGCCAGCTCGGAGCGGGTGCAGAGGAAGCCGGCCGGGCAGATGTCGGGGACGAAGGAGGTTCCGGTGCCGCTGCCGAAATAACCGGGGACATTCTGGATGTTGTTTCTCGTGATGTTGCTCACGGAAACCTCAAATGCGGTTTTAGCGATAGAAGCCATAGTAGATTCACCCTTTCATTATTTCACGAGGTTGTTGTAGATATTTTCGATTTCCGAGCCGGAATTCGTGCCGTCCTTACCGGCGACCTCGAACGCGTAGGTTTTCTTCTGCGCGTTTCTGGTCTGCTCGGCGTTGCGCTTGTCGATCTCCATCTGCTGGCGCATGGCGCGTTCGCAAACGGCGTCCTCGGCGGCACGGTCGCCGCACCATTCGCCGTCCTCGTTGCAGATTTCGTTGAAGCCGCCCGCCTCGGCGCGTTCCAGCACGGGCTTGATGACCTCAACGCTGATGCGGTCGATTTCGGCGCGGTTTTCGTTCAGCTCGTCGAGTAACGCTTCAGCGGCGGCCTTCGCAGCGGCCTTGCGGCGCTTGTCCTCGGCCTCCTGCATCGCCTTAACGCTGTTGTTGGCGGCGGCAAGGTCAGCAGTCAGTTTCTCGTTCTGCTCGTGCAGCACGCGGTTCTCAGCGGTCGTAGCGGAAAGCGCGCGCTCGATTGCGTCGTAGCCGTCCACGGAAATGCCGTTGGAGAACTGTGCGGTAAGGGAATCACGCTTAAAGCCCTCGGGGACAATGGTGTCATCCATGCTGGAAAGCGTGTACATGACGGGAGCGCCGTCCTTGGCAATCATGCAGACATGAATGCCCGCCTCGTCGTCGCCCGCCGCCAGAACGGTATAGTCAGTGAAGCGACTCTGAAGCTCCTTGAGCTGGAGTTTGTTGTAAAGATTCAAGGTTTTCACTCCTTCTTGAAGTTGGTTTTGATTAGGCTTGCTGTTGGACTTGGGGTCTGCCGCGCCGTTGTAGGATGCAGCCCGAACCTTCAACTCATTGAACTGCTTCATTTCCTGTAGCGTGGCTATGTGAGCGCCTGCGACTGCCGGTTCTACATGGTCGCCTAAGATGGTTGTGCCGAGGATTTCATATTCTTCCTCTACCTCGACGTCGCCCTCCATGTGGGCTTTTGTCACCAAGGTTTCGATGGAAATGCTCATGCTGCGCCCCTGTCGCGCATCACGTTCGATCTTCTCCACCAATTCCTTCGCGTACCACCGCCACAGGCGGCCACGCCCGACAATCCATGTATTTCCATCCCTTTGCTCAAGCCGGACATCGGCTTGGTCGTCGTAAAGGGCGCCAACAATACGTTCAGCGGTCGCGCCGGTAAAGGACGGCGCTTCCTCTAGCGTTTGCGGGTCGATTTCCATACGGAAGTTGTGTCCGTCGCCGATTCCCTTGCCGCCGTTGGTGTAGGCGATTAGGATAGGCGTTCCCGCGAACAAGGCTCTGTGTCGTTCCAGATTGATATATTTCCAGTTGTTCCGGTTGACGAGATCGTTCAAAAGCCAGATTTCCACCTCGTAGTTGAACGGGTCTTTCGTCGAGAGAAAATGGAACTCGCCTTGGAAACTCCGGTAGCGGTCGCTTCCAGTCGGTTTCTTAAAGGCCATTACGCATCCGCCTCCGTTTCTTCTTCGTCCAGCAGATGCAGCACCCAGTTGTCAAACGAACTGGCGCTCTCGGATTCCTCGTACATCTTCCATGCCGCAAGGAACCGTTCGTGCCGCTGGCTGTTGGCAATTTGCAGATTCTCAAACTGTCGTGCAAGCGCCCATGCGTTCTGCGCGTCGCAGATGCGGATAAGCTCCTTGAGCTTTTGCTCGATGTCCTCAAACACCCGCATTGCCAGTTGGAAACAGGCCTCGACCTCGTCCTCCTCCGGTCTGCGGATGCCCGGCCATTCCGGCGTTGCGCCGTAGTCCTGCATAATGTGCCGCTGGTGCAGAATGTCGCCGATTACGTCAAACTGTGTCGGGAACCAGTGCGCCGTCCGGTGGAACAGCTCGGAAAGATGCACCAGCCCACATTCAATGAGCAGCCATTCCTTCATCTGGTCAAACCACCGTGTTCCGGTTTCGTAAGCCTCGGTAGCCTCTTTCGCCGGTCGCAGCAGGAATTGCCATCGTGCTTCGTAGCCTTTTAATGCCATGTGATTCTCACTTCCTTGATTGAATAGTCTGAAAAACAACAAAAAAGAGACCCATCAACACAGTTTCCTGTGTCAATGAGCCTCTTTGCTCTTAACAACCGCCCTTTTGCGGTTGCATTACACTATAAAATTATGAGTTCTTCGCCAAAAGCCCCAGCCCGTCCAGAATGTCAAGTAATAATTTTGAAAATACGTTCGACGGTCAAACAGATAAACTGTTTATCTCCAACCTACCATAGTCGGAAGCATAAGGCCGGGGCATGACGGACTCGAACCGCCATCGGATGCAGCTCCATCTACCGGCGCAGCCTATCTCTTTGTAGACCGCGTTTTTGAACTAATGCCCCGTATGTCGCCGGATTTTCACCGGCACGGATTGTTGCATCCCGGACGCTCGGCCGTCTCGCAGCTCTCAAAAGCGCCATCCGTCGTGGGGCGTTAACAGAAAGGAGGCCAATGCAACGAAATGCAAGCCGCCGCGCATCGGAATTGAACCGATCTCCGAGGGTCCTATAACCCTCCCAGCCACCAAGGGCGCAGCATATCGGCGGGAATCCCGCCGTTTTTTCATTGTCTCTTTTCGGAGTAGCCCATCATCGTACTGGGCTTTTTCGCGGAATGTCCGCGCTTCAGGACGCTCACCTTGTCCGCGACGATGCGGTAGCCGTCCGGGGTGTTCTGAATCCTTACGTCAAAGCCCTTTTTCAGAGCGTCGTTGATGATTTTGATGTCCTCGGTCGTTACCATAGCATCACCCGTCCAAATCGCTTTCCTGCGCCTCGGAGCCGCTTTCCAGCGCCTCGTCAATGTCCTTCGTCGGTCTGCCGCCCTCGTTGTCCGGGTCTTTCGGAGCCTTCGGAGGCAAGCCGCTTTCGCCCTGCGTCGCCGTGTAGCTCGTGATAGGCGGGATTCTCAGGTCAAGCACGCCGCTCTCATTGATGAAGTGCGACACGCTCATGTCATCCCACAGGCTCATCCCGCGCAGCGCAAGGTACTTGAGCGTCTCGGAGAGCATTCCGATCTGCAAGCCCTTTCGTGCGTTTTCAAGGTCTGCCTTGTCCGAAACGAAGCCGCCGAACATGGTAAACCGCCATTCATATCGAAGCCCCATCCTACGATAAACGGATTCCATCATCCGTTCCATCTGGCGGTAGATGCAGAAGCAGACCGCTTCCTCCAGCTTTGCGCTGATTTCTACCGCACCGGCTCTGGGGTCGCTGTTAATGGGGATAAGACCGCTCATGCCGGATTTCATCACGGCGTAAGCGTAGTTTTTCGAGGTCATGTCGCTCGAACCGGTCGCCTCCGGCAGCGTTTCTAGATGCAGCTTTTCCATCGGCGCGGGGAAGAACGCAATGCCGCCCGCGTTGGCCGCCGAGATCATCTGATTCCACAGCTCCACATAGTAGGCGCGTCCGGTCGGGGACAGCTTAATTGGGTCGCTGGTTTCCGTCTTGCGCTCTGCGTAGTACGGCATTTCGCCGAACGCGATAGACACAAGAGGATTCTGCATGACCGCCAGCGCCACATCCTCGATTTGGGCGATCTGGTCAAAACTGATGAACAGTCCCGTACTCATCGGCGCAACGGCTCTCGTCGTATCGTCGATCTCAAACACCCAAACGTCCTCAACGGGCAGCGTGACGTAATACGCCCACTGGCCGTTTTGGTTGTATATCTGCGGATTGCCCGCTGCGTTTGCCTTCAGCTTGTCCGGTCTGATCTGGAACGCTTGACCATCCGCGTTCCGAACCGTGTTTTTCGCGGCGTAGACAAACTTTTTTCCTAAGCCGTCCGGCATGCCCGTCGTGCTGAACGGCTCAAGCACGCCCTCAAAATTGTCCAGATACGGGGTCAATAAATCGCCGAACTGCCGCCAGTCAGAACCCGGCTGCAACAGGTACATCATGTTGAACATGACCGTGTACTTGCTCTCGGAGTTAAAGCCGACGATTTTAATCCAGTCCGAAGGAAGCTGCTGTGCAAACGCGAAATTCACGCGGTTGTGCGGCTTGTCCAGCGAATAGCGGGGATAATAGGCAACCTTGCCCATCTGCCAAGCCTGCCCGACGATTTGGTGCGCCAGCGCATCCGGCTGAAAGCGTCGGTTGAACTTGTCCAGCAGCACACCTTCGCGCCGCAGCGTATCGGATTTCGCGTCCTCCTTCGTGAGGTTCGCGGGGTAATGGTAATAATGATAGGTGTTGACCCCTTGATAGGTCATGCGGATTTTCCGGAAGGGGAACGCGCCCCATTCCAGACCCGCTGCCGTTTCGCGGAGCGCCTGTTCGTTGTCCTCTGGCGCTTTCAGCATTTCTACGATCTGCGGCTTGGTAACGTCCGCTGGGAACGAAGAAATGTGCTTGACGCGACTGTTGTTGATAAAGGGATTCGTTGACATCGAAGCCCGCGTCCACGCGCTCCAAAAGCCATCGGTCGGAATGTCGCCGTATTCGCTGGCTAGGCTTCGCAGCGCCCCGAAATATTCGTCGTAGGTGGCAAACGCCGACGCATTATTCATCCTTGCTTTCTTCTGCTGCATCGTCCGTTGTCATCTCGCTTTCCTTGATGCGTGTCCTCTCGGCCTCAAGCTCCTGCCGCAGGGCATCGCTGAACGCCTTGCCCTTGGCCAAAAGCTGCTGCTGATTCTCCATCAAATATTCCTGCCGCAGGCTCTCAATGGCCCCGTTTAACCACTGCTTCGCCAGTGACGGCAGCGCCGTCAGGTTTTTCACGGGAAACCCGTCCTTCGGCTTTTTCTTGGTGTATAGCAGGCAGTACGTCGCCGTAATCAGATAATATTTCTCGTTTTCGCCGATGTCCTCCGGCCTCACGACGTAAAGCCCATATTTGTCCGTGCTTTTCATCATACGTATTTCCTCCCAGCGAACCGTCCCACCGTGCGCGCGCCCCCGCTGGCTGCGTAGAAACTCGAACCCTTGCGGTACTCTGCATCCCACGCCGAACTCTGGTGTGTCTTGAGCAGATATTTCGTTTCCAGCTTCTGTGCCACGCGCAGGGCGTATTTCAGTGCCGACCAGTCGTCGCGCTGGATATGGGATGAGATTCGCTTCTCTGCCATCCCTGCGCCGGAAGGAACCTTCCTCAGGTTCTGCATCTGCCCAATCAGGACGTTCGTTTCCTTGTACGGGGCGTAGATCAGGTGGTCTAGCTCGTCGTCCTTAATGCGGTGATAGGTCTTATAAGCATCTAAGCCCTCGCCCCAGTTCGAGGTCAAAAGCTGTACGTTGCGGTTTTCAAACTGCACCTCGGCATAGCGCAGCATTTCGCTGTCGGGGTCAGTCACGCCGACGCCGCCCGCCTTAACGGGGAATACGACTGGAATCGCGCCGTCGCGCTCCAATTCAGGGCAGAAGGAATGGTCGTGGCTACACAGAGGCGGCAGCCCATCCTCCAAATCGCCCATCAGCGCCTGCAAAACAGCGGTGCCGTACTGCCATGCGTCAATAGCGATATAGGTTTCGCTTCCCTCAAAGCAGTAGCGGTTCCAAATGGTTTTCAGCCGTGCCGCCTGTGCTCTCGGCTCCTCCGGCTCCCAACCGGCCAGCCAAACGACCTGTTTCAGATACCGGTCGCGCTTGAGCCAGTTGGTCTGCTTCGTCAGCTTGATAACGGCGCAGGCGCATTTTGCGTTGATCGCACCGTCAGCATAAGAAACGTCGTAGCCGATGATGTATTTCACGTCCTCTGGCTTGACCTTGTTCGCGTGGTCTTTGCAGCAGTGGTGTTCCTCCATCAGAAGCATGCACCGCGATTCCGTCAGCACGCTGTCGCGGACAACCGGATTCTTGTCGCTGCCGGTGTAAAGGCTCTCCATCTCTCGCGCCCATTCGTCGGGGCTAAGCTCGCTCTTGAGCGTCTCCGCCCACATCACGGGGCGCATCTGCATCAGCAGGATTACCTCATAGGAAACGTCCATTACAAAGGCGCTTTCGCCTCTCGCCATCATCCGAATGTGGCGGCACCGTGTTTCATAGGCGTGGTTCTGCCGCCGCGAAGCGGAGGTAATGGAGTGCTGCTTAAATCTGACATAGGTCGGGTCGCGCTTGCCCTTCACGCGGTACTCAATACGGACTGCGGGCAGCACGACGCGCTTATAATCCTCAATGTCAAACGGGGGCGCCTCCTCCTGCGCATATTCCTCGGCCACGACCTTACACAGGTTTGCGCCGCGAAATGCGTCAATGGAAAAGCTGCTTCCGTATCCCGTCGTGATCTTAAAGCGGTCGCCGCCCTTGACCTCGACGTTATAGTGTCCGGCCAGCGCCGGATAGTTTTCCTGAATGGTTTCCCATGTGTCCGCGCCGATCTTTGCGGTCTGCCGCAGGGACGGCCCGAAATACGCCGTCGTAATGCCCGGCCACAACAGCCCCTCGCAGGCCTCTTCCAGAATGGAACAGAACGATTTGGTCGCGCCACGGCAGGCGGTGATGTCGCAGTATTGATACCGCGCCTTGGCTCGCATGAATACCCGCTGCAATAGCGCCAGCTCATAGTCTGCTTCGTCGCTGCGCAGAATGTCGCACGGCATATCCGGGAACCAGCGCCAAAAGGAGATCAGAAAGCCCCATCCGTCGCCCAGCCCGTCATACTGTGCCGCCTCATACTCCTGCGACCGAACCCAACCGGCACCCGCCGTCCAGACGGTTCCCTTGCGCGGCATGGCTTATTCTCCCAGAGTGCTGTCCGCGCCCTTGCGCTTTCGCTCTCTCGTCAAGCCCAAGTAGCGGTAGGCATCCTCTTCCATGTCGTTCGGAATTCCCGCAAACTCGCTTCGCTGCGCAAAAAGACCGAACTGTGCCGGTAGCTCCTGCATTTCCGCTTGGTCGTTGTTCTTCCGTATCGTGTTGATAATCGAAAGCAGCGCCTTTTCCGCCGCGTCCATCGTATAAGGGTAGCGGTGGCTCGTCATCCACTTCGCGCAGATTTCAATCGCTTGATCGTAAGTCAGCTCCACGCCCACGCCGTATTTCTTCCGCAAAGCGTCTACGATGCCGTCCACCTTCGCGTTTTCCACCGGCTTTGCGTCCTTTTTTCGGAGGTTCTCTGCCGCGAGCTGGTCTTGAATCGTCTTGTTGAGCTTTGCCGCCATATAGACGGATTCCTTCGTCCCCTGCGCAATGCAGCGGTCAGCCAGAAGCCGCTCCTTGCAGCAGGTGCGGATCGTGTCCTCCTGCTGGGCATCCATCCCCCCAGCGCCCATCAGTCGGGCGGAGTAGGTTTTCCAAAGCTCGTCGAGCCGCTGGTAGTCCTTTTGGTCATACGGCCGCTTCGGGTCGCCGCTGCCCCAAACGCGCTCCCAGCGCTCCTCGTCGTTCATTCCGAGGTAAAGCACGGTGTTGACGTTCGTCTCGCCGTCGATGAACCATTCCTTCGACCGTTCGCCCTTCAGCGCGTGGCAGTAGCCCTCCCAGCTTTCGGGAGAGGGAAGCGCCGGGTCATACGGCACGTCGTTGACCGCGCAAAAGCAAAAACAGGCAAGGTCAGCGCCAAGCAGCTCCTTCAGACTGCGAAAACGGGACTCTGCCGCCTCTGCCTCAACGATTCTTGCCTGCACGTTCCTCACCTGCCAATTCCTTCGTGTATTTCCGCTGTCATATTATCCTTTGAGCCACGACGGAGGCTGTCCGTCGTGGCCGACGGGAAAGGAAGAAGATAGAAAGGAAATAGCAAAACAGCGGAGCGTGACAGATAATATTCCATCACGCTCCGATTATACCACAGGTTTTTTAGGTTTTTATCCGAAATTTTTCAAAGTATTACTTTTTATTTTCCGGCAGAAGCTCCAATCTGGCCAGAAGATCGAGCAACTGTTCCCGCCGTTCCGGGTCTCTCAGCGCCTTGCGTATCTTCCGCTTGAGCCGCCACTCGAAGAAGCGCTCACGGTAGCACTGGAAAACGCGAAGAATCGTCGTCACCATCTCTACCGCCTCCTCAAATGCCAAGGCGCATCATCCGGAACACGTCGCGTCCCTTAAATGTGATAAGCGTCTGAGAGCCGCTCCATCGGTTATTATCGCTGAATACTTCCTTTACCTCGAACAGCCCATTGTTCTTATCCTCGCAAGGCATCAGCGCACCTTTCTTGTTGCGGAACAGGTAGTGGTGCTTAACCAAATCCGCCGTAAACTTGCGCGGCGGCACTCCCAGCAGCTTCGCCGTCTCATAAATGCCGGTCAGCCCATCCCGAGAACACAATTCCTCGTAATACTCAAGTTTAGGCTGAGCAATCGTCATCGCGACCTCCAGCTCCGAGTTCTTCGCTTCCAGTGCTTTCCGCTTATCCGATTCTTCCTTGAGCGTGGAAACGATTTGGAACAGTGTGTCAGGGTTGCACAGCACCTCTTGCAGTTTCTCTTGTGTCATGTACGCCCCATGGTTGCGGATACTGGGGAGAACTTCTTCTGTTACCCAGTCGGTGAACTTTTCAGCAGTAGGCAACTTCGACCCGAACACCAGCCGATAAACGCCGCTTTCAGTGATAAAAGACATTTCGACTTCCTGCATTGCAGGCGTTCCGTCAGCCTTTACGCCTGTCTGCACCCCTATACGGCGTTTCACCGTATAGGGGCAGTGAGCAGAAAGTGCGTCACTGGGTCTGCTATAGCCCAACGCTTTTGCCACATCGCTACCGCAAAAAAGAACCGTGTCGTCCTCGCAAATAGTGCGAATTTCCCCGAATTCGGGATTGTTAAAAACTTGAATATTGTGTTCCATAAATTCTCCTTCAAATACTGTTGACCTTTGAAGAAGCGCATGGTATAATATTTACGCAAGTCTTGCAAAGGTCTTGTGTTTTGGGATTCCGGTGGTGACTTCCTACGGTCGCCGGAATCCTTTTTATTTTTCTTTGGACAAATACTCCATGACAATCATCCGAATCATGCCGCTTACGGTCGTTCCTTTCTCGGCAGCAACCTTTCTCAGCCGCTGCATGACCTCCGGCGACAAAAAGACGTTCGTCCGTTCGGTATTTTCCTTCGGGCGTCCCGCCACGTTTTTTCACCTCCCTGTGCGGTTATCATATCACCAATACATCACCATGTCAAGAGGCTTTTTATCGTGCGATGCACGAAATCACAACATCAGAATTGTGCAGTTCGACCAAAAAGTGTAGGAATATCGAAACAGCACAATTTGCGTTTTGTTTTGGGTACGGCGATTTGCCGTACCCTTTTGCCGTCAAATCACTTGAAATACGGGCAGATCGAACCTTCCGGAACGTCGATGCAGCGGCACGTATCGTTCACGTAGTTGTCGCAGACCCGTTCATCCGCACAGCGAATGTCGCAGTTGCCGAACTGGCAGATGGCGCACGTTTCTTCGCAGGCGACCATCGGCTGCTTTTCAGTCTCCGCGGCCTCCGCAGCCTCGCCGAAATCGCGGCGGTAGGCCTCCATTGCGTCCTTCAGATGGAGTTTCATCTTGTTTTTCCAGCACTTCGGCGTGTAAGTCGGGTGGCGATTGAACACCCACCACAGCGTCTTGATGTTCTGAATTGCCATGTACCGCGCGATTTCGCGCCGCTCATCATCCGGCAGGGCATTGATGCTCTTGCCCTCGTCGATGATGTCCTGAACCTGTCCGTCGATCGTTTTAACTCTTACCATTTGTTTCATCCTCCCGTTGTTTCTTCAATTCTTGGATTCGTCCCGCCAATCGGGCAACTTTCTGTTTGCGGATGCCCCGAACCGCCGAGGTACAGTGAAACACGAGCTTCATTTGGTCAATCATGATTTCCACATCCGCGATTTCTTCGGCAATATTTCGCATAAGCGTCGGGGATGCCCCGTTCCGCAGCCACTTGCAGAGTTCCTTTTGCAGCTCCGACATTTCCTCAAACACCATCATAACCTGTGCCGCCTCGCCGAATTCTTCGATAGCGGCCTTAAAAACGTCCGTCTCGTGCTGCATATCGCGCCCCGCGCCTTTTTTAAGCGCCTCTACCGCCATATCCAGCGCCTCGCAGTATTCGTCCAGCGAGAAATTCACGCCGTCCCTGCACCGCAGCAGCTCAATCGCTCGTTCGTTCGTCATTCTCTGTTCCATCAGTCGGCCTCCCACGGGACAAGCTGTTTATCCCGTTTTGGTGTCGTATCGACCTTTTTGGCCTGAATCATTCGATCGGTATCGACGATGATGTCATCAAAGAAAAGACCATTCGGGCGTTCCTCAATGAACACCAGCTTCCCGCAAACAAACCCATCCGGCACTTCAATTTCCAGTTTCATTTTTCTCGTCCTCCTTCGTTTTTCTGCAACGGATATTCAAAATTCTCTGCACCTCAGGAAGCATCCCGAGCTCTTCGGCAATCATAAACAGCCCAAGGTTGATTCCGGATGCCATCCCTTCGCCAAGCATGTCCAAATTGGTCTGCATGAGCGCGGCGATGGTGATTGCAGCGTTTTCCACCCGTTTCCGTGTCAATATCTTCATTCGTCGTCCTCCGTTTTTACTTTCGGCTTTCCACCTGTAATAAACTCCGAGAAGGGCAAGCCCTCGATAAAGTCGCAGAAGCACCGCCATTCCGGTAGTCTGTGGTCTTTTCTCTGTTGATAAATGGTCTTGAGCTGCCGGTAATTCGTCGTCATCCGCGCCGTCAGGCGGAATCCGACCGGCAGATTGTAGAGCAGCTTGAGATAATTCTCCGGTGTCGGCTCTTTCTTGTACGCCTTTTGGAGTGTCTGACACGCCGTGATGATTTCCGGCTGCACATACCCGATGCACTGTGCGGAAATGTCAAACTTCGCCGCCTTATGCATGGTAGACTGGCTCGAAACGAAGTCAAAGAAATGATACCGCTCCGCCTCGACCCACGCCTTTACCGTAAACGTCAGGTCGAATTGGACGATGATTCCCGTCAGAAACTGGTCATGCCCCGTCCCTGTCTTGCACTGCGCCAGTGCAAGCGTCCCACTTGTGATATCGCTGGGACAAGCGCTGACATCCACCGCCATCGGGTACCGGCTCGCCGCCACACTGCGCTCAAGCCCGAATACCTCCACGTTCTTGATGATTTTTGTGTAAGTTCTCATATTTGTGCCACTCCCTCTGCTCTACTTGCCATAGCGGACCTCCTTCAAAAACGGATAGCGCTCCTTGAACGGACACAGGTTGTCCTTCCCGAAGATTTCCGCAAGGCGGCGGTCAAGCACCTCCTGCCAATAGTCCTGCTCCGGATTGGCGTAAAACGCCGCATTGAACGTCTTTTCCAGCTCATGCACCGCGTCGAACACCTTGCGGAGGCGGCTGGCACCCAGCGCCGATTTTCCCATGATCTCCGGGTCGTTCAGAACGATGGAAAGATAGTCCGCCGTCCGCTGCGTCCCAAAGTCAATCCCGACGTCAAGAAATCCCTGCCGCTCTTCCTTGAGCCGCTGCTGATAGTTTCCCTTTGCCATTATGCTTTCTCCTCCTTCGTTTCCAGCGCCGCCTTGAGCCGCACAATCACGCCCGCCGCGTCGTCCAGCAGCTCGTCCATGCAAGCCTCCCCGTGCAGCAAATACTTGCACTGGCGGCAATGGTCGAGCTTGCAGTTATAAATCGCGGCAAGCACCTGCTCCGCTGTCAGCTCTCTGCCCTGCTTAAGCGCCTCTGCCATTTCATCCACCTCCTATTCAGCCCCGCTCCCGGCGCATCGGCATCAATTGCTCTCATTTTTTGCTTCCTCCTGTGCAATCCGAACAAGCGGCCCGTATATCTTAATAAGCCAGTTTTCATCTTTCCGCCGCGGGCAATTAACATACTCGCAGCGGAACAAATTGGTGCTTTCGTTCACACGTAACGAGCAACTAAAGTTATAGCAATCAGTCATTGCCAGCCCTCTGATTCCATGCAGCAGCGGCTTCCTCTGGGGTGTCGTATAACCAGAAGCCCACTGTCTGGAAAATCCCATCGCCATATGTTCCCGCAATGCAAGGATCATCGACATCGCAGGGGTGAAATATCCCGTAGTGCGTTCCTTCATCCTTTTCGCCATCGTTCTTTCCGCCTACGAAAACGCACTCAAGGTCGTATGCGACCACTTCCACCCGTTCGCCGCAGAATGGGCACCTCCGCAGCTTCGTAGTGATAACTGCATTATCCATCCTTCAGAACCTCCTATTACGGTTTGATATCCACGTCAAACGGGAACTCTGCATGGAACTCGATCACATAGTGATAGGGGTCGGCGTGGGTTCCGGTAATATCCTCGACCACGTAAAGCGTATAATCGTTGAGGTAGATGTAGTTTTTCTTGTATTCGTTCGCGCCGACCTTGCACGTCACGACCAGCTCTGACGTGGTGTTGTTGCTGATGGACATATAGCCCTCGGCGTACAGAATGATCTTGTCAGTACGGGCGTTGTAGACCGTGATTCGACGCTCACACTGGAAATTATCGGCGGCAACGCTCATGTTGTGGTTCACCTTATCCGCCTCATGGCAACCGGTCAAAATACAGGCCAGCACGACCACGACCAGCAGTAAAGCAATCAATTTTTTCATTTTTCACTCATTCCTTTCATTCATCAACATTAAGCGTCTGTTTGGCTTCTTCGTAGGTACGAAATACCTTTTCCCCGAAATCCTCTTGTTTCGCGTAGAACGTTTCATAGTTACCCATCGGACGTATCTCCATGACAATTTCGCCATGATACAGCGGCGCGGAGCAAATATGTGCTTTACATGGGTAAATGCGCCCACCACGCCCAACTGGGGCGTATACGGTGGAGCCAATCTTACAGGGAAGCAAAAGGGCGCATCCTTCTTTATCGGCTTTCGCAAACTCAATAAGGCGCTCGGCGCTGATTCCGTCCGTGGCGTCGAGAATATCCTGCAACTCGCCCAAACACCACTGCACGTCGCCGTTTTTCTTCACTTCTTCGGCAAGGTTGTCATCATTAAGCGACACGAGGCGGTCTACCGTTCTCTTGAACTCAGTTTCAGCCATCCTTCAACACCCTCCGCAGCCAATCAAGCTCATCAGAACGAGCGTAAACCTTTCCTTCCCAGTATGCCTTCGTTCGTCCGTCCACAGCGTTATCCATACTCTCTCTGCATATTTCGAGCAGTCCATCAACGCGCTGCTTCCGACGCTCTAATTCCACTCTAAGGTCATCGTTAGGGCGGTCGACAATGCCATCGGGCCGTGCCTCTTCGGCACGTTTAAGGTTTTGAGTGCGGCGCATAACCATCCAATGTCTGAAGTCATCCCAGTTCTTTTCGTACTCAGAAATCATTCGCCGCTCCACTTTCTTGCGCATCGACTTTTTGAAGACCGCATCGACGAAGGACTCCAACCCATATAACGCGCAAGAGATCACTACAGCCACCGTAATGGCGAGACTCGCGCATTCCAAAATCGCTACAAGTTTTTGCATTACTGTTCGCCCTCCTTTTCTCCACGCCGCGCCTTTATCTCCGCCTCTGCTTCCTCGCGGGTCAGCCACACGGTGTTACCGATTTGTCTCACATCGTCCTGCCTGCAATCTCGCCCATGGACGATGATCTCGCCTTTATCGCAAAAGTCGCAGCAGGGGCAGCCGTAATCGTCAGTAAAAAGCTCCGGTGGGCACTTCATATCGCAGCTCGGCCCGGCATCCACTACGAGTTCATACACCGTTTTTGCGGGCAAAATTACAATTCGACCGTCCTTGTCGGCCTTTAATAATTCTCGAATTCGTTCCAATTTTGACAGATCATCGCTAAAGACGGATTCGATGAGAGTTTTCGCAGTTTCACATTGCTCCGGTGTCAGCCCTGTGTCCTCATAAGCCGCCAGCCGGTCAACAAAATCTGCTCGGTACTGGCAGCCGTTAAAGTCCAGCCGCCAGTGACCGTTCTCAAAGTACGTCAGTCGTTTCATTCAAATGCCTCCCAAATATCTTCGTGCAATATTCCGTCCAAAATGTATGCAAGCTCCTTCTTAGCGGCTTTTCGCCCTTCCCAATACCCCGCTTTGTACTGGTCGCCAATTTCTTCGGCGTGCTTGCGCTGCTCCTCGCACCAATTCTCGCCGGTACGGGCATCCTCAAGTTCGCGCCCTAGCCTGTAGCGAATCTCAGCCACGTTATTTCTTGCTCGCCGTAACTCGTCACCCGGTAGGGTTGCCGCAGTAACCCTCGGTTGCTCCCGCACTACATCAACGAAAAAATCCCAAAGAATACGGCATGTAGCGAGGTCGAGTTCTGTGTTATTCTCACCGAGAGGCCACATGCGCGGGTCGTAGCTTCGGCTTGCCATGTCGTCCACTAAGCTGGCTAAATTGATGTATTCCTCAGCCATTTCTCACATTCTCCTCCTTCTTTTCCTTGTCGCATAGATCACAGTCCATTTCCTCATGCACGCCGCCCCGCAGCTTCTTTATGAGTTCTTCCGGTTTCATGCCGTCACCGCCTCCCAGTCTGCTGCGGATACCGGCATCGGCATCCAATGGGTGACAACGGTTCTCGGCTTGCCGTTCTCAATCGGCGCCGCGTTAATGGCACCTAGGCCGTTGATATCGAAAATCATCTGCTCTGTGTCATACGCCGCCGAGGTTGCAAAGGGCTTCGAGGGCTCTCCGGTCAAAAGGCTACAGCTCTGCACCGTCACGAGAACACTGACGATGCTGCCCCATTTCCCATCCTCGTCCTGCGGCAGCCGCTTCGTTACCGGAATCCATGGGGTTTCAGGCGGCTCCTCTTCTCGATCGGGGAACGCTCTTGCCACAGCAATCAAGCCTTCTACCGTGTTTCTATCCTCGTCAACAAACACTATCGTTTTGGCGCAGGCATCTGTGGGTTTAGCGGCTTCCACCACGATTGCGTAATATATGGCACCGCCTACACGGACGAAAACCAATTCATCCTCCGAGACAATTTGCGGCTGTCCAGCGACAGTCAATACAATTGGGTGTTTCATTCCGTTCCCTCCTTGCTTTCGCTTTCTCCCTCTCTCGCAGCGAAGAACGGGGCATACACCCAGTGGGTGACAGATGCAGTCGTCTCGGATTCACCAAAGTCGAACGCCCCGTCCACGTACTTTGCAACGATGAAAGTTTCATCGTCCAATCTTGCAAAAAGGAACTTGTCCTCCTCCGGCAGGAATTCCTCCACAGGCATCCACCGGCTTCGGAACTCCCCGCGCAAGACTCGATTTACAAACTCGTCGTACTCTGCGAGGATATTCTTCAGCGTCTCCTCCAAGCCCGCAATCTGCTCCTTCAACTCGTTGATTTGCTGCTCTTTTGTCTTTCTTGCCATGTTAATCGTCTCCTTTCGTAGTTGGGAACGCGAACGACGTCCGCCACGCTTCCCCTTTTGCTTGTATTTGGAAAAATCGCCCCTGCGGATGAATGTAAACGACCTCGCCCCGATATGTCTCAGAGCCGTCATAAATCGTCACATTCTCGCCAATCGCGATCTTGCCGTACACCTTGTACTCCGGCACCGTCCAACAACCGCCGTTCGCCGGAGTCTTGACCTCAAAATTTGCCGTGCCTTTCATTGCCCTATCGAGCAGATACTTCGCCATCAGAACCTACCCCCTCTCTTTGCCACTTACACCCAGAACACGCCGCCCCAGTCTTCCCACACGCCGTGCACAGATCATCCCAGCAGGCAAGAAACGCCAAGCCCAACGCTACCCGAAACGGTGAGGACACCTTCGAAGCCCTTACCTGCTTCGCCAGCACCTGCGGCGTATACGCTCCTACCACATCTACCTCCGGGTGCTCTGCTATATACGTCGCAACCTTCCGCCACTCCCCGTCAGGCACCGGTCCGCCTCCCTCGATATACTTCATCGTCCATGCTCCAACTCCTATCACTAACGCCGCTGAACCAAACGACAAGCCATTCCGCTCTCGCCACTCCCTTACCTTCGCCCCGGTCTCTCGCTCTATCCGTGGCTGCCTGTGCCTGCCGCCATGCACCAACTCCCCCCGTGACCGCAATATCGCACCACCCAGCCCCACCGGCTGACACAGAGCCGCAACCGGTCGCCGTTCGTCAATTTGCATAATGCCAAGAATGCCGCGCCCGGCTTTTACTCTGCTGATGTTTCGATTACTAGATATAATCACAACATCAGCCTCAAAAGCGCCCATTTCCCCGGTATAGTAAGCAAATGTTTAGATAGATAAACAGAAATATAGTTTAATAGAGAGTATTATACAATTATCTGGGTAGCGATATACGCAGACGGGCGACGCGCTCCGCGCGGGTAGGACGGGCGGGGGCGGGCGTGTTGGTTGCATGTGGGGCGCGGGGGCGGGGGTAGCATTTACGCGCGCGCACTGTATAGGATTATATATAAACGGGCGGGCGCTACAATCCACACGCGCGCACGCAAGGGACGAGGAACGCGGAAAAGCGC
>CYGL01000024.1_pt1 | contig 73519 bp, 138 predicted proteins | sample 485531 | NCBI WGS metagenome assembly CYGL01 (sample SAMEA3497897, study PRJEB9818) | human gut metagenome | reverse complement strand
CCACCATATTCTTTAAACATTTTAACAGCATCTTCTCCCTATAAGTGATGGTTTAATTTGGGTTTAATACCCTTAAATCCCGTATAAGTATTCTTTAAATAAGAATAATTATTTGCTGCTGGGATACTTAATATTTCAGAAGGAGTTTGTTTATTATTTATAATTTTTCCTGGCATACTAGGAACCATGGTATTAGTTATAGGATCTAATTTATAATTTATGACTTCATTAGTTTTTATAGGGTCTGATAATCTATATCCTTTTCCAAAGGAACCCCAATTTAAACTAAATCCGTTATTAGCTGCATCCTATAAAGACTATGTGTTAGATTCCTTAGTTACCTATACTACTTGTCCTCTATTATGTCCAAATTTGTCCCACCATAACTTATCAGGATTATTAAAATGTTTAAAGAATATGGTGGAACTCCTATCCCTAGAAGGAAGTATTAATGGTGATTAGTTACGTAAATATGTAATGGAAGCTAGAGAACGTTATGGTCTTATGGGAAACAATAATATTTCTGATGAAGAAATAGCTCAAGCTTTATATAAGCATACTAATGAACTTGGTAAAGGCAGTGCCGCTGTAAATAGCCAGGGAGAACCTTAGTTATTATTTAGAGGAGACACTAAAGCTTATACACAGTTAAAACCACGAGTATCTCTAACTGCCGGGGTTCTTACTATAAAGCCATTAATCTCATTTACTTTAGAAGTTGCCATTCTAGAAGGCAATTTATATACAGAATATAATCCATTTTTGCCAGAGTATAGAAAAGAAGCATCCTCTGGAACTACTACAGGTGTTTTAGTATTCTTTTCTATTGTGGATGGGTATTCGTATATACTATTCCAAGTTTTTCCATCAAATTCTAGACTACCTCCTGTCTAACTTGGTCTAAATACTGTCTGAGCCTCCGTTCCTGGCATAGCCTTAGTTGTTGTAGCAGTATTTAAATACTTAGCAACTCCTTGGTCACCTCCAGTTCCCTTAGGCATTTCTCCTAAGAATAAAGTTCCAAGAGAATTGTCCATAGTTCCTTTTTGTTCATACAATTCCTCTGGAGATACTCGTGGTTTTAACTGTGTATAAGCTTTAGTGTCTCCTCTAAATAATAACTAAGGAATCTAACACATAGTCTTTATAGGATGCAGCTAATAACGGATTTAGTTTAAATTGGGGTTCCTTTGGAAAAGGATATAGATTATCAGACCCTATAAAAACTAATGAAGTCATAAATTATAAATTAGATCCTATAACTAATACCATGGTTCCTAGTATGCCAGGAAAAATTATAAATAATAAACAAACTCCTTCTGAAATATTAAGTATCCCAGCAGCAAATAATTATTCTTATTTAAAGAATACTTATACGGGATTTAAGGGTATTAAACCCAAATTAAACCATCACTTATAGGGAGAAGATGCTGTTAAAATGTTTAAAGAATATGGTGGAACTCCTATCCCTGAAGGAAGTATTAATGGTGATTAGTTACGTAAATATGTAATGGAAGCTAGAGAACGTTATGGTCTTATGGGAAACAATAATATTTCTGATGAAGAAATAGCTCAAGCTTTATATAAGCATACTAATGAACTTGGTAAAGGCAGTGCCGCTGTAAATAGCCAGGGAGAACCTTAGTTATTATTTAGAGGAGACACTAAAGCTTATACACAGTTAAAACCACGAGTATCTCCAGAGGAATTGTATGAACAAAAAGGAACTATGGACAATTCTCTTGGAACTTTATTCTTAGGAGAAATGCCTAAGGGAACTGGAGGTGACCAAGGAGTTGCTAAGTATTTAAATACTGCTACAACAACTAAGGCTATGCCAGGAACGGAGGCTCAGACAGTATTTAGACCAAGTTAGACAGGAGGTAGTCTAGAATTTGATGGAAAAACTTGGAATAGTATATACGAATACCCATCCACAATAGAAAAGAATACTAAAACACCTGTAGTAGTTCCAGAGGATGCTTCTTTTCTATACTCTGGCAAAAATGGATTATATTCTGTATATAAATTGCCTTCTAGAATGGCAACTTCTAAAGTAAATGAGATTAATGGCTTTATAGTAAGAACCCCGGCAGTTAGAGATATGTCCTATGAAATGTAGGTACTAGAACCATCTGCACCCGTCTAGTATGCAGATGAGTTTAATTGGTTAACAAAAAGTAAACCTAAATTAACAGAGGATAAAGACGGATTTCCTTTTATAGAATATAAAGGAGAGAAATCATCAGGTTTAGCTTCAGGAAGCGAATAGGGAGTTGTTAGAGGATTGTATAGAGATTAGTATAGTTAGTTATTAAAAGAAGCAGAAGAACAGAATCAAGGTTTACTATATAGCAAGCCAAATACTATATTAAGAAGAGAACACAATAATTATCCTTATTACGCTCTTCCTAACTGGAATTTAAAGAACGCTAAACATATTTTACCTTATGATTTACGCATTCCTAGAAATTGGTCAGATCCTAATATATTTAGAATAGCAGCGCCAATCGGTATGAGCTTACCATTCTTAAATAATTCTTAGAAATGAAATAGTTTTTAATTAAATTAATAACAGCACATACTGGAGTAAGTAGTAAAAGAGTATGTGGAATATTAGGATGGGTAGTTAGTTTAATTATTCTAATATACTGCTCTATTAATTAGTTACAAGCTCCAGATATGATAGATACAGTTTTATATTGTTGTATGGGATTACTAGGCATAGATAGTATAACTAGTATATGGAGAAAATAATTATAGTAATTAATAGATACAATAAAAGGCGGCTTAGCTTGATTGCTAGGTCGCCTTAAATATTTTATAATTAAATTGAAACATTAATCTTATTATCTTCACGTTTCTTAGCTACATTAGTACAATTCACTGAATTACCTATAGTATGGTCTGTTTCTAATTGCAGAGAATATAATGTATCTGAAATAGATGGAGATTTCAATTTTGAATTTAACAAAACATTATCCATACTAGGATATGTGTAACCTCCACTATTAATGTGTACAGAATTATTATAATTAGGAATCTCTTTAATACAATCAAGTATAATTAATAATTCATCTATATTTAAATCAGACAATGCTGAGTGTATATTTTTAATAGTTGCTTTATAATCAATCATTATTTTAGAGTTACATTAATATCTTACTGATTGTTTATTTAATTTCATCTAGATAATTAAGAAACCATTGCTTATCTCTAAATGGTTCTGCCAGTATTTTTATCTACTGTTTCCTCTGCTTTATTTAAGGATAGCATGGCATTTCTATTTAAATAGTCTTCGTAAATATTATAATTTTTAGTCAATTTGCTCATAACCTTCATTTATTATTCTTATATCATTATCATATATACTAGTGTGTGTATAACCAGTTTGTTTATTGACATAATGATGTAAAACTACATTACTAGTATCATCTACATTGTCATCTATTACATAGTTCTTTTTAATTATGTAATCTAAATAATTCTCAGCCTCTTTTAAATCCCCCTCATAATCCTCTTGGAAAAGGATTTGTATTTTACTATCTAATTTAGACTTTCTCAACTTCTTAAGTTTCTTTTCTAAATTAGTTGTTTTTAACAGCTTGTCATTTAGTTTATAAATTGCTATAATCATAATACATATCTTTTATAATTAAATTGTTCTCTCACAAGGATTTTTCCAAATAAATTTATATGCTGTCTTATTTTCACCTCGCATACATAACCTTATTTTTTGTTTTACTCCACTATTATAAGTTTTAGCATAGCCATTATCTACTAACCAATGAGCAGCTAATGTTATACTTTCCCACTCTTTTATAAAAACTCCCTCAAGAGAATATTGTTCTACTTTTTTTGGGTCAGAGCAACAGCCTCTTCGATTATGTCTTATAGGAATATTATTAATAGTTAATACTTTTTTAACAGTATCTACTGAGCAGTGCATTTTGGCAGCACATTCAGTCATAGTGCCTCCTAGTGCATAAGTTTCAATAATTTTATCATAATCGAATAATATAGTGCCATCTCCGCCTTTAGTAGCATTATAGCCATTATGTCCATAAGTTTGTAATTTCTCTATGTACATTTTTTCATATGAATCAAGTTTCATCATTTTGGACATTCCATCAACTCTTTCCACTACGAAGGTTTCTCAATACCATATTTGTTTCATAGCACTATAAAGAGGTCTTCTTTTCACATCTTTCTTTTTTTTAGAAATCTTTTACAATGCTCTTGAAAATCGTTTTGTAAATTGAATATGTTGTTTTTCCAACATATTTCTTTTCATTAATTAAATTTGTAATACAATAAATATAACCCATGTTCAATTCTTATTTAAAATTTAAACTTTGTTATTTCAAAGTAGAATTAGCATTACCCGAATAGCACCACGTGGAGGTTTCTACTATTGCTATTCTTCTCTCACAAGGATTCGAACCCTGACTAAAAGATTTAGAGTCTTCTGTGCTAACCATTACACCATAAGAGAATATTAGCTAGCCCCTTAATAACTAGCTAAATGTGTATTTAAGTTATTAGTTAAATTTAACTAATTGCTCATTTAAGTATTTAGTTTTATCTGCAATGAATTTTCGTGCGTGTGCTTTAAAATAAGAAACTGCAGAACGAACAGATTCAATATTTTCTGAGTCCAAACAATTTTGAATCTTTTGTAATCCATCATTACCAATCTGCTCACAAATATCTACAAACAATTCGTCATCCAAACCATTCAAGAAATCTGTAAACTTCTCTACTTCAGATTGTACTGGATTAGCGTATTTAACACTAAGTTCAAAACCATTATCTGAACTATTCATTGAAATATCTAAACCATTTTTATTAAATTTGTAATCTTCATTATTTTCAGAAGCTTTCATAAGCTCTTGAAATTCTTCATTTGTCATTATTCCTTCTAACAAGTTCTCAACCATATTAATTAATATTTTAAAATTGTTTTAATTAGTTCTTTTTTTAATTACATTCTACAATAGATTAATTGTCAAAAATATAAAAGTTAAAATAATTTAAAATGTAGCAATTAGAGCCTTATACCTAAATTATTGTCAAAAATCATCATTTTAATCCCCCCCCCCTGGATTTAGTCTAGTGCTAAAAATTTAGAGAGTTATTTAAGCTACGGTAGACACCCACTTTAGTCCCTCCCTCATACTTGAATAAAAAAAGAAACATATTGTTTAATCATTTAAAATTAAAAATTATGAAGGAATTTAAAGCAACAGCAGAGAGTTTAAAGAAGCAGTTAGCAGAATTGAATAAAATCCGCAAGGATGCGGGTTTGAACGAGTTAACTGATGAAGCTTGGAAACAGATGCAAACACGTCAAGAAGGTGGTAATGGTTTCACTATTGGTGAGACTATCCACCTTACAGGTGAGGTTGAGATTGTTGTCGTTTACGCAAATGTAAACGGCACACAGGTTCCACAGAACACTTTCTTTGGTGCTAAGTTGTCAGACGGGCGTAATATTTCATTACGTAACCTTATTAAGCCGTCTTTGGCAGGTTACAAGTGGGAAGGCACATTCAAGGAGGATAACGGCAAAGAGGGCAAATCTCGTACCGAAACTGAGCATACAGCTCAGCATATCGAGGGATTTGACCCGGCAAATGTAGATTTCTTCGACGCCGAAACCAGAAACGTTTTGGAACTCTTTATGGCGGTAAAAGCCGGTAAAAAGCAATTGCCAAATGAGCTTACACTAGTAGCACAAGGTTGTCGCCCAATCGTGGCAACACGTGCGGTATCACAAGGTAATTTAGATTACGCAAAGGGTGCGCACCGTGTAATGCGTGTAAACGTCTGGTCACTCTAAATTAATAGTAGGGAGAAATCCCTACTTATTAATTACTTACTTTGTAAGCTAGTGCTGATAGTACAACACTCATTTTGTATTAGCGTATATTTAAAATTTGTAAGCAAGTGCCGATAATGTAATTATTTTAGTGTATGAAAAAAATAAGAACAAAAAAGGTTATTTGTCTTAAAGGAACCTATTCAGGTAGTACATTTGTAAGTGATGATGGTAGAGAGTTTACATTATGTGGACAATTCACACCTCATCCTCAATATGGATACTTTGAATTACATGATTTAGACGACGGTTGGTATCGAATTAGTCGACGAGTGGTACTGTAACTGTCGTAAACAACAAAAATACAACAAAACAATAAAACAATAAAAATAAGAGTTAGTTAACAATGTTTCTATTTTTTATTCTGGCAAGCTGGAAAGACAGCTAAATTCAACAACAAAATTAAAAATAACGCATGGTAACGTAGCTCTCTGATACACTGGAAAGGTAAGCGCGCGGTGGCAGTGGTAAGGGGAAGGGGTTTTTGCCTATTTTCATTTCATTTGTCATTTTGCCAATTTGGTGTATGGAGAGCTGTTACTTTGTATTATTTGAAAAAAGCAAAAATGAAAAATTAAAACAACATTAAGTCCTTTGTTTAGTTAGACGGTTAAACTAAAAATAAGTTTAAAGTAAAAAACACAGCTCACTTCCTTATCTAGAGTGGAGTTGCTTCTTAGTATATAATTAATTAACTTTATTATAAAGCTAAGTTGTATGAGAAGTAGATAAGCAGTCGTAACACATTGAGAGTATTTGAGTATATTTTATAAATATACAAAAAGAAAGCTGAATGAAAATCAGTGTAGGAGATAGTAAGTGTTGAAGAACTACACATTTAACAAAATTATGAAAAGTCAGCCAGGAGACTATAACATTCATACTGATGAGACTGGACGAAATAGCTAGTAACAGTTGTACGTTATTAGTGTATCTATGAATAAATAACATAAGTATAATATTTTAACACATTAACAATGAAAGAGAATATATTAAAGAAAGGAGCAAGAGTAATCAGCTTTGCTCCTGATGAGGAGAGTACAAACGTACTTGGTATAGTAACTGACAGTTACAACTTCAATGGAAATGTTCACTATGACATTCATACTGAGGATCAAGAAGAGAATTACTCAGATCTTGATCTTCAAGTTCGTGGAGAGAACTTCGAGTTAGTGCCAACAAAATTCATTAACTTGACGCCACACGACATTAAGTTAAACGATGGTACTATCTATCCTGCCACAGGTAAGATAGCTCGTGTAGAGAACACTTTCAGCAACTTCTGTTGCGGTATCAGTAAGGTATTTTATGGGGAGATTGAGAATCTCCCAGAGCCTGAAGATGGGGTTTATTACATTGTTTCTGCTATGGTATTAGCAGCCAACAATGATAAACCTAGATATAGACGTAGAGGTGACTTAGTAGCTCCTGCAACTGGTCATCCGGACTGCAAGAGAGAAAATGGCTTTATCGTATCTGTTCCAGGATTCGTAAGATAATTATCATTTTTCTCTACTCCAGTAAATAGAAGCATTGTATCAGGATTGTAACCTGACTGGAGTCCTAATATTTAACTCTTTAACAAATGAATTATGACATTTCAAATTATTGACACAACAACAAAACAGCCAATTAATTTGGCAGAGTTTGACAGTAAGTATTGTACACTTACTGGTACTCCTGAACTTTCTAATGAGTTTGGGCTGTGGTTTCACTGGTTAGAAGGTGTATTTAATACTTATGCGGATATTGCTGACAAGGCTAAAAATTCCATAATGTATGAACAAGTAGTACATAATCACAGTAATCGTATGATGACTTGTGATCAAGTAGTAAAGTGTCTCATTATTTATGAGGGTAAGTTAGTATTACCTACTGATGATTTTGAGACTCTTAACTATGAACTTGAACAAGTGAAAACACTCATTAAGTTCTTCTTATCAGAGGGTATTCGTAAAAAGTACTATTTTGAGTTTCATTATTAATTAACAATAAAATTATGGTATACAAATTGAGTATTGAATCTAACTCTGAAGATATTCTTAGAGAGATTCAGCAATGGGTGAATGCTAATTATAACTGCAACGAAATTTTTTGGAATGCAGTAACTACAGAGAAATAAGTTACAGGAAATTTAGTATTATAAACAATTAATAACACATCAACAATATGAATAAAGTGGATAAAGTAACAGCACTCATTATGTTAGTATTAGTGAGTGCAGTAGTTGTATTGTCAATTAATTTAGTTAATTGTTATACAGCTAATAAGAAGCTGAGAAAGACTGTACTTATGCAGGCTAATCAGATTAGTGAGATGGATTCAATAACTTCTAACCATACTACTATGTATGTAGGATTAGTTAAGTAAGTCATATTCGCACATTTTCTTAAGACAAGCTCCTGAGCATGAGTTTAAACTGCTCACTTTAATTACACACTTAACAAAAAATGATTAATGGAAACTCGACACTTATTCAGGTATTCCAGTTATATCAGAATAAGATAAAAGAAAAAGAGCACAAGAACTGGAGATTTAACGCTGCTAAGTATCATAACATAGCAGTGGCTAATAGAAAATCTCATAATTATGCGGTAAATCAGCTTATTAAAGAATCTGGTTTAGAGTATACTCCAGAGATATTTAAGTTGATGTCTCTCGTAATTAATGAGAAATTCTCGATTAGAAAGATGTCTATTGTTAAAGTAGATATTGCTCTGTTTAAATTAGCTAATAATGTATTAATTTAAATTAATTAGTAATGAAAAGATTTTATTTTTACTTTACAATATTCTATACCCTTATTTATGTAAGTGGTGTAGATTACATCGCTCATATGTCACTCTTTGTGGCACTTTTTATGGGCTTTGGAGCATTCGCCCTCTGTGTTCTTTGTTCTACATTTATGAATGAAGAACTGTTTAAGGAATATACAGGTTGGAATTGGCTCAAGAAATGGGCTAATTCCTAGTTATTAACAATTTAAATAGTAATAAAAATGAAACAGTTTAAGAAAAGTCGTGAACCTACTAGTGTTGAGACTAATGTAAGGATTTTGCCATGAAGTTCAATGGTTTTAGTCTAATTAAGCGTAATTAGATGTGTTCAGGTATCAATTCACAATTAGATAATAAAGACAGACACAGTGTCTGTTTATAGATTCACAATTTTTAGATTTACAACAATGAAAAATGGAATTTTTTCTTGGACATCTGAGGGTGTCAAAGTGACTACCGAGACAGAGGTAGCTAACGGAGTGCAAAGAACTGAGATCATCTTGAACTCAAATGGTGATTACAAGCCACACGAGTTTGATGACATTGAGTTGTTGCACTTGTTCAAGGATGACATTATCTATGCACTTAAAGAGCGTATAGATAAGTGTGAGCATGAGCTTGTTAACGCTAAGGAGCGTGGCGAGCGTAAGGAAGACTCTTGGGATTATAAAACCAAGGGAGATTGTGATGATACTTTTGAGTTGAAATCTCATCAGGCTATGCTTGATGCTATTAAGTTAGCAGAAGAGGAGAAGTTTGATGAATTTACAGCTCATATGTGGTGCCAGTTGGAGAAAGCACTTGCTTATGCTCCTAAGAAGTGGCATCGTAAGCCATACACATTTGGTACGTTGTTTGGCTTCGTAATGGAGAAAGCACAGTATGCTATGCATCTCCTCTATAACGAAAAGAAGTGATTTTTTCTGTTAAGTTCCATAATCAAGAGACCTAATTAGACTTTAATTATTTATATGATTATTGTTTAGTTAGGTCTTTACTATTTAATTAGAAAGTTATGGAACTTACTAATTATGGAACAATTATGAAAATAACAGAAGCAGAAAAGATTGCAGAACAAGTAGAGACTATGTTAATGGGTGTAGATATTAAGCCAGATACAATGACTATCGAACCTAATATTGTAGTTTCTATTCAGTATGGGGATAAGGGAGTGAATCAGTATGTAATATCTGATTTACAAGGAACTTGTGTAGTAGATGGACGTTCCCTTAATTGTAAGTAAATACGAATAAAGATAAAATAGGACTCTAGTACTATAGAGTATAATAAATAGTTGACATCTTGGAAAGTAAATTGGTTAATCATAAGACAAGACTTATGTATTTTTAGATAATTAATTAAATAGATAAGATTATGGTAACAAAGAAAGTAAACACATTTGGTTTGTTTGGTAGTGTGTTAGTAGTTAACAATGACATCATGGATAGTGTCAGTGTTGTTAAGACTGACGAAGATGAGAAAGTTCTTAGAGCAGCTGCTCACATTACTAGTGAAGCTATTAGAAATCAGGTTAGAGACGGCAAACTTTCCGCTTTTGAGAGTCTGATTACTGGTATTAATGCTGTAGATTCAACAACCATTACCTTGGTTACTCCAGACCTCAAGGACATCAAGATTTTCACTGAAGCAGTAATTAAGACTGCTGAAGATGGCAATATGTGTCATATGAAGGATTATGCGCATGAGACTGGTAACAATATCCCTCAAGAAATCTGGGATTATATTTACAAGTTAACTAACGACAAATAGTTATGACACTATTGAATATAATTTGTGGGGCAATTCCTATTATTATTATTTTAGCATTAAGGAGTAAAGAATAATGGAATTTCTTAGAATTGTTTGGGCTGTAGTATTTGGATTAATATTTGTAGCCATTATAGGTTCTGAAATGAGTAAGTAAGAATGATTATCGATAAAGATAATTTCAAATTACTAATTGAAGCTTTAGATTTCTGGGTTAAGGATAGTGTCCTTCCGGTAATTCCTAAGAATAGAATAAGTGTTAGAAAAACTAATACTTGGACTACTAGCTATTTATGCTGTACTAAGGAATGGAAGAAGAGATACAAAACTAACCCAGCTAAAGCTTTGTGCGAGTTAGTAATAGACCATTACAAATTTATTTATATTAAAGACTATCCAATTATTGAATTAGTTAATAACTATAAGTATCTTTACTATTGGTTAATAGAAAATGAGTATAAACAAAATAGAGAAGCACCTCTATTGTAGTAATTAATTAGATTATGGTAATAACAGGAATAGTATTAGTAGCACTAATTATATTTATTATAGTTGGAGTTACTGCGAAGAAAAATCAAGAGAAAAAGGATGAGATTAATAGACTAGACCATCAAATTTGTCAACTAAATAAGTTCAAAGGCGAATTGATGTCTCATCACACTCTTGAAGACACTTTTAAAGTTCATAGACAGTTAGGAGCAATGCATTTAGTATGGAATCATGCAATATGCCCCGATAAGTATGGAATGTTTAGAACATCTAACATTGCAACTATGTCTATGGATGAAGTATTTCTTGGTGATATTTATGGGTTATGGACACACTCTCTTCCATTTTGGTTATCCTATCAAGATGAAGATGCAGTTTCTATAATAACTGATCAATATTACCAACAAGTGCTCAGTGGTATTGAAGCTGAGATAGAAGAATTGAAAATAAAAATTCATTCCATATAATTCATTCATACCTAAGACAAGAATTGGTAAGTTTTTAAGTGTTGATTACAAATTAACATTTATTAACTACCAATTCTAAATAACTGGCTATATAGTTAGTTCACTTGGCAAGGTTGATGAAAGAATGCTAATTATCAATAGCTCCCATAGCTCAATTGAATAGAGCAACTGCCTTCTAAGCAGTAGGTTTCCAGTTTGAATCTGGATGGGAGCACAACTACAAGTTACAACAAAGATATTTAAAATATTTTCAAGTTGTAATAATTGTGAATTAAAATAGGTCGACAAAATATTGTTCTACAATGGTTTGTGATAAATAGTTGTAGATTTCTTCAAAGATAAGTTTAGTGGATAACTAGAGTATTATTTAGAATGTACTATTTAATATATCTGGCACTCAAAGTCCACTAAACTTTCTTTTAAATTGATATTTATGTTAGTTATATTGACACTCTCCCTTGTGATGAGGGAAGTATAGGACGGTATCTGTCTAATCTATCAGCTGTGAAGAGTTGATTAGAGGAGAGGTCTAGTTTCAAAATATTGCGCGACTCCCATTAAATGGGATTAATATGAAACAATTACTAGTTAAATAGCTACTTAATTAGTAAGCTGCAATCAATATAACCTTTTAAATATAGTGATAGAAACAGAGGTTCGAATCCTCTAATTATTTATAGTTAAGATAGCTAATTAATTATAAAGATTTCGTCTAAATTAGGAAGTAACAGGAGAAAAATGATTCTCTTAGTGCCTCACGTATGTAGATTATTACATATTCAATATATGGAAAGTCTACAATCACCAGCCATGATGTGAGAAGACGCTATCACTTTAATTTGAATTCATTTTATAATCATATTTTGTTAGTGTGTTATGCCTATCTGGGCAAAGTTCTTACCACTATTCTACTTATAGAAATGTGGGCTATGGAGATATAGCTTAGAAGGTCAGAGCGCGGGACTGAAAATCCCGAGATTGTGGTTCGATTCCACGTATCTCCACTATATACGGATGCCTGAGTGGTCGAAAGGATAGGTCTCCAAAACCTATAGAGACGAAAGTTGAACAACGTGGGTTCGAATCCTACTCCGTGTGCAAATTAGTTCCCTTAACTCAGTTGGTAGAGTACGAAACTTTTAATTTCGGAGTCACGAGTCCGAATCTCGTAGGGAACACCTCATATTATTCAAAAGTTAAAGAAACTTTAAAACTCTACTGGTTTGTGATAAATAGGTAGAGATTTGTACCCTTAGTTCAGTTGGTCTAGAACGCAAAACTGTTAATTTTGATGTCGCAGGTTCGAATCCTGCAGGGTGCGCACAAGTTTTAACTACATATCGTATGAATTTTTTCTTAGATTCTCAGTCTGTGAAGATAGAGAATCTACTTGGCACTATCGTCTACCTGGTTAGGACGCCACTCTTTCAAGGTGGAAAAACGAGTCCGAGTCTCGTTAGTGCTGCTTTTGTTGAATTTGTAGATATGTTAATCAATAGACTAGTCAGCGGACTAGCAAACGTTAAAGAGTTGGAAAGGCTTCTGGTCTGTGAAGATAGGAAGCTATTATGGTCCGTCTAGTGTAACTGGTAACACGGTAGTTTGTGAGACTACAGTACAGGGTTCGAATCCCTAGCGTGACCCTATTGGAGAAATGGCTGAGTGGTCTAAAGCGGCACCCTGCTAAGGTGCTAGTCATGTTATGTGGCTCGAAGGTTCGAATCCTTCTTTCTCCGCAACATTTATGACAAATTGTGAACTTGTAGTTGGAAAATATGGTTCGTGAGAATAGTATTTTATTCGGAGGATTAGTGTAACGGTTTCACACGAGGGACTTTGACTCCCTAATAGGCAGTCCGACTCTGTCATCCTCTACAAATTAATAAATAGGTACTAAACAACTCTCAGTAACTCTATTAAATAGCGTAATTACCTTAAAATTAATCATTTGGGTTAAAAAGAGAAAGAACGTTAGATAGCTGAGGACAATGGAATAGTTTAAATATAACCAGTGAAAATCGCCTATTATTTAAATAGATTATTAACACATTAATAGATTATGAATAGACAAGAACATTTTATTAAAAGGGCTAATTTATTAGCACAAATAGATAGTGCTGAGAAGTTAGGTTGCAAGAATGTACTTAAATGTGCACAAGCAGAATTAGCTAAATTGGAGAAGAAATTTTGGGAAGAGCATCTTTCTAATCCACTATTTAGTTATATGGTAACTAGAGAAGAGACAGATAAACTCATAGAAGATGGGGTAAATCCTACTTTTCAAATACGTGTAACTTTTAAGAGTGGTGAAGTATATGACTTAATGTTTTATCACGAAATTGCTCTGGGTGTTAAACATTCTGCTATTGAAAAATGGGCAGTAAAAGGATTAGCTAAGACTATCTATCATCCTGAGAATATCGTGAGTGCTCATTTTGTTATGGGCTAATTAAATAAAAAGATATGGAGATAAAAACAATACAAATTGACTCTGATACATTTCTTGTATTTAAAGGTATTGAGTACAGACAAATAAATATAGAAGATATAGTTAGTTTGGAGGCACTGAATAAATATGTCCTAATAGTAACTAAAGATTGCAGAAAATTTATTATTGGCTGCTCTTTAACTGCTGTTATTAAGAAATTGTGTATAGAATATATAGTAGTAACTAAAGGTTTATTAATTAATAAAAAGTATTTACTCGAATTAATTAAGAAAACTGATGATAAAGATAAATATCTTCTAGTACTCAATGATTCTGAGCATACTACTAGAGAAGTGTCCTCATATATTGCAAAGAATATTTTAGAACAATTATAATATTGAGCTGATTTATTTAAATGATTATACGATAAAGACTACATGTTGGTTTTTTCCCAAATATTGTTGGCAACTAGCAGATAATTAGTTGCTATCTGGCTCGATGGCGAAATGGGTAAACGCACAGCACTTAAAATGCTGCATTCCGTGAGGAATTTGGGAGTTCAAGTCTCCTTCGAGCTACTAGATTATGACTAAATGGTTATTTAAATAATTTTTCTTTATGAACATTTATATTGATATGTTAGTTTGTGAAAATTGATATATTAGTTATTGTTTTCTCTGTTAGAAGACAGTTTGAATCAACTCATATTGCTTGTGAAAGTAGTGTGGGTTTTAAATAAGGCTATATAGCAATACTAGTATAAAAGCATGTCCAGATGCTTAATCCCTGGAATAGGCTGTCTGACTGAATAGTATGGCAGTATGTGGTGGCACATAATCAACTAACTAGGTTTATGTATTTAGTAAGCGTAAATACTTCTACGTGTGATTCGTAGTGGAATGTGTAGCTCAATTGGATAGAGCAACGGGCACTAATCCGGAGGTTGACAGTTCGAGTCTGTCCGCATTTACTTTATTTCATTTTTAGGGTATAGTACCTAATTTTTTTTTCTAAGTTTCAGCAACTTGGTTTGTGAAGATAAAGTTGTTAACTGTTTTGGTTACAGAATATATGCAAAAACTTTAATAAGTTAAGGCTCCTTAAAAAGCCTAAAGTACTTAGTGTTTTAGTGGCAAGTGCACACCCTGCTAGCAATTAGGGAGGAGAGGAAGTAGCGACCCTCAGACACTTTTTATAAATTGCTCGGGTATCCGCCCTGTCTTATACACAGTAGAAACGGTAATGGTCACATGTGGGTTCAAGCCCCACCCTGAGCACCATTTCTTTTTATCATATTATTCTGAAGAGTCTAATTAGTTAATCTAGTTAGGCTCTCTTTGTTTAATTAAATAACACATTAACGTATGAAAGATATAAATAAAATTATTGATTCATTAAGTCCAGGAGAGCAAAATGTAATGTATAATGCATTACAAAAGAGACTTAATAAAGGTCCAGAGTACTCTGTTGGTACAGACAGACATGGCTATTACATTAATGCTAATAATGGATCATTTAGAGCTTGTCGATTTGAAAAGAAAGAGTATGCTGAATTAGCTTATCAGGTTTATAAAAATATGAATCCTAGTGAGCATCTTATATATACTATTAGAAGTGTGTTTAGACTTCTTAATATTGATTCAGAATGGACAAAATAGTATTGCAGGTAAATGACATCTTTTCCCAAGCGTGGAAAGGATGTCAGAAACCTATGTGGTTTAAAATTCTTAATATAGATAGAATTACTAACAGCATAGAAGTAGAGTGTCATTCATTTGATGGTCTTACTGTGTTTCCTGAAGTTTGGTCTTTGGATACTACAGAAGCAGGATTTGAAATTGGTGACTATAAATTAGTTAAATAAAATGATAATTGTATTAACTATATCATATATAATAGTATTTAATTATGTGTTGGATAGGTAAATGCGATGTAAAAATAGCTGAGCAAGATTTTTATGTTTATAAAATAGGTCGTGTATCTGATAAAGGTTTTAGTAGTTTATATCAAAACTTTATTTATATACCTGGAGTATTAAATGAAGAGGTTAAAATGAGCCCTATTATACATAATTATAATATGCATGAATTAATGAAGGATTATTATGGAATAATATATGAAGGGTACCATTCTTATAAAGATATAGCTATGCCTTACTCTGATTTACACTCGTATTCTAGAACAATTTATTTAGGTAAGATTGTAGAAGATATTAGATTACATAATATTTATTCTATTGCAACATTTATTATACCTAAAGGTTCTGAATATTACGAGAACTGGGAAGGAGAAATAGTTTCTTCTAATATAATTTATACTGGTAAGTACGTAAGAATAGGTAATTCTGAAGAGTAGTTATGTGTTGGACAGAAGGAATAGCGAATGTAAATATACAAATCGCTGATAGAAATATTGAAGTTTACAAAGTAGTTTGTAAAGCCGATAAAAAATCTTGTAAATCAATTGTTATGGGCTTTGATTATATAGTAAATACTATATATGATATACCTATTATAGAATATGAGGTGTTTGGTTTTAAGTGTGAAGCAGTTAAAATAAAAAAAGCATACCATAGTTATATTGGGATACACTTTATATGTAACTCTTCTTATCGTATTCGTGCTGGAGCAACTAGATATAAAGACTTGTTATTTGGAAATAGACATGTATCTATTCCATTTGAAAATGAGGGTTATATAGCAACTTTTATAATCCCTAAAGGTGCTACATATATTATAAATGCTCAAGGTGAAGTTGTATCTGATAAAATCATTTATACAGGTAGATATTTAAAGTTATGAAGAAAGCATTATTAATTATAGGATTATTATTGACTGTTACTTTAGTTAATAGTTATAACTATCCTACTAGGGGTGGCACTAAAGCAAAAGCTTACTATTGTAAAACTCTAGAAGTTATGTATGATTCTAAGAAAAGACCTCATAAAATAGTTATATACTCAAGTGAGGGTATGGCAGCTATTGATTTGGACGCAAATACATATAAGTAATGGGGTTAGGATTACAAGCGATAAGTGCATTATTTATAGTTCTGTCTTATTTATGGACAATATGGTGCTGTGAGATGGCTAGAACTAATAAAGAGAAAAAGTTAATATTAATATCAAGTAGATATTTCTATATTCTTATATGGATGTCTGCTTGGTTTATTCAATTGATGGATCACAATACAATTATCTATTGGAGAATTGTAGAATTATTTAAATAGTAGTAAAATGGCAAGAATATTTAAATGTAAGGGTATTCCTTATTACATTACAGGATGCTCCACTAAGTTGGTAGCTGCAGTTGTTGCAATTAAAAATCGCTGGGGAGTTACTCCAGATGACCTAATTGAGGTTGAATCTATCGATGATACTGATGCTCATGTGGTAGATAGGTCTAAATTCTATCCTGAGTAATAAAATATTAAGTGTTTGAGAGTCTGGCTATTTAATTAGCTGGTCTCTTTGTATTAATAGTTTTAAATTAAATTATGTGTTGGTCAAATAATATAGTAACTCCAATTGTATTGAAGAAGCCTTTAAGAGTTTATAAATTAGGCACGTTAACGAGTTTAGGTAACTTTATAAGTTTATACCGTAATTTTGTGTACTATAGATCCAAGGTTATACCTACCGTGGCAATAAACCCTGAGCTTACAAAATATAATTCTTTTAGTCCCTTAGATAAATGTTGGACGCGTAGCACCTTTCGTATAAATGAAGGTTATCATTCATACTTAACTAAAAAGATGGCTAAGCATCTAAGTGACTCATACGAAGAAATAGGAATATTTGAAATTCCATCGGGTGCTACTATATATGTTAACTATAGATATGAAGAAGTAGTTAGTACTGATATTAAGTATTTAGGGTTATTAGAAGAATAACAATACAACCAAGTTTGGGGGATACCTATGTAGCTGCAGATGCATAGGGCAGATTGATAAGAAACGGAAACAATGAGCTAGGGTAATCTAGTAAACCTCTAGGAATTGTGAACGAAAGTTTCGAAGTACGTTTAATTCGTAAGTCCCCCACTGCGAAGTTTCAATCGTTGTACCTAATTAGGGGATTTGTATGCCTAATTAGAGAAAAGAGAAGTTACCTACATAATCCGGAGTATGTAGGGCAGGTGATAGGCGAAAAGGTAACTTAACAGGTTAAATTTCCGAACTAGCTATAATCTAATTATACTATAGTAGAATTGTATACATCAAGTAGCCAAAGTACGTTCGATTCGTACTACTTCTCCAAAGTCTTTGATAGACTGAAATGCCAGGTTTCATAGGAGTATATTAGCTAATTAGTTAGTATGCTCCTTTTTTTATGTTTAACACATTAACAAAATTAATTATGGATGAACAAGAAATTTTTAATCAGATTAGAAAATTACAAAAGCAACGAACTTCATTAAAAGAGCAAGATACAGCTTTAGTAAATAAGATTAGTGAGCTAAGAGATAAAATAGCATTAAAGAATATCAAGAAGGGCTATTATACTGATAATCGTGGTTTATTCTGCAAAGTCTGCTATATTGAAGATGACAGTATAGTTGTACATGAGTTAGATACTATAGAGCCACCGTGTCTTACAGAGGAAACTTATTATTTGGAAACCTTTACAAAAACATATTGTAAAGAATGTACTGAAGAGGAGTATGATAATGCTCTAGATAAAATAATTAATTATTTTAAAAGCTAAGCTTATGTGTTTTTGACACTAATTTGAAAGAATTATGGAAAGAAAAATAGGTGAAATATTTAAATATAAAGGTATAACTTATAAGACAGTATCTAGAAAGAAAAATTGTGAAGAATGCATTTTTGTTAATGATGACTGTTTTAAAAATGATTTATATTCTGCAAGAGGAAGTTGCTCTGAACCTTTAAGATCAGATAAGTTGAATGTACAATTTAAAGAGATAAACAATGGAGACAAATAGCAATACATTAACTATTGATATTCTTGATGCCATTTATAAAAATTGATTATGGAAACATTGGAGGAGTTAAAAGAAAAGTTTGATAAGCTTAATAAAGAAAGAGATATTCTTTTTAGGAAGATTCGTGAATTAGAGAATCAAGAAACACTTAAAGAATTTACCGTTGGTAATTGTTATCTAGATATTTGCAACAATCGTTTTGCAAAGATTATTGCAATAGATAATGATGAGTTTTGCTCTATAATAATCAGTGAATGTTGTATTAAAAGAGATTGGCTTACTGTAGAAGATATTAAAAATTGGAAAAAGATTACTTCTCACCAATTTAAAGATATTTATCTTGCTGTGATGAAAGATATTAAAGACCCAGATTTTGAAGAAGGACCAGAGTCAAATTGGGGTGTCGTTTATAACTCCATTGTAACTAGTATTAATAGCTAATTATGAATACTAGATTATCAGATTTAGAGCAATTAGTTTCTGAATAAAAAAATTTAAGAACCCGATTGTGTAATCGCCATCAATTACTTAAATAAAGTAATAGATAAACTTAAATATAAAGATATAATATACAATATGTTTTATTAAAATTAAATAAATTATGGAACAGAAACTTAATATAGCAGAAATTTTGAAAAATGTGCCAATAGGTACTAGCTTATATTCACCTCTATTTGGAAATGTATATCTTACATATATAGAGAAATAGTTCATAACTGTAAGGCATCATAGTACAACAGCTAATTTCCATCATAATAGTAGACTATATGATTATGAGGGAACAGAACCAATGTTATTCCCTTCAAGAGAAATGCGTGATTGGTCTAAGTTTGCTTGGAAAAAGGGTGATGTATTGATAAGTAGGGAAGGCTCCAAGATACTCTTTGATAAATGGGTGAATGAAGATTACACGAAGTTCTTTGGTAAGATTAAACTTTTAGGAGATTCACATTGTTATGATACAGCTTTTTATAATTTAGTATCAGAGGAAGAAGCTTTAGAATTTATTAAGAGTGTAGAAAAAATAAATAACGGTAAACTTAACCGTGAGACCTTGGAAGTAGAGAAAACTCAGCCTGAGTTCAAGGATGGGGATATAGCTTTTGCCGACTATGGTAATAGACAAGATGTATTTATAGTATCAGACAAAACTGATTTATCAGAAGGTTATAGCTCATTTATTTCTTTAGATTTAAGTAGTCTAACTTTGAGTATGGGTTGCAGAACTAGTTTTTTTAAGAAAGACCTTTGTAAACTTCGCCTTGCCACGGAAGAAGAGAAGAAGCAGCTCTTTGATGCCCTTGCAAAGGAAGGTAAGGCTTGGGATGCCAAGAAGGGACAGATTGTTGACTTGAAGCCAAAGGTTGAGTTTAAACCATTCGATAGAGTGTTGTGTAGAGATGAAGTAGGTCGAGAATGGCATATTGACCTTTTTGAAAGTGTATTAACTGATGATAGCGAATACAACTATGAATGTATGGTTAATGTTTGGAAAATCTGCATCCCATACAAAGGTAATGAGCATTTGTTAGGTACAACAAATAACGTGGAAGGCTAGATATGATAGATGACAAGAAAATAGAAGAAGCAGCAAGCGTTTATGGCACAAATAATGGTTATTCTGTTACAGGTCCAGATGGGCGCATGTCACTGAAACCAGAGTTAGAAACTGCTTTCGAGACAGGTGTTCACTGGGCTATCAATGAGTTCTTGAAGGATTTGCTTCATCCTGCTAGCGAAGAACCTAGGAATTTAAAATATATAGTTTTTACTACAACAATGTTTGGTGAAGTTTACTTATTTACCAAACAAGTAGATAATAAACAAGATTGGAAAGCTACAGTAGAATGTCATGGTATAGAACAATGGGTATATAGAGATGACATTGTATCTTTAATATTTAAAGAAGTAAAAAGAAAATGAAAGAAAACAAATACTCATTAAGGATAAGTCGTAGTTATGGTGATATTACCCTTGATGGTTATCCTATAGCTACATATTCGAATGATGAATTAAAGATTCTAAAGAACCTGCTAGAAAAGGTTCTGCGTGAAGTAAATGAATATATGAAAGACTAGTCGTATGAAAGAGCTTAAACTTGGCGAAAGAGTAACCATTACTCTTGAAGCTGTTGAGGCGGATGGGGATTCCTGTAAAGGGTGTTTCTTTAGTAACAGAAAATCTTGTAGCGAATGGAGACAATACTGCCCTTGTAGTATCAAGGAACGTTTAGACCACAAGAATGTAATCTTTAAACGGATAAAGAAGTAAAGCGTATGAAACAGAAGTTAAAAATGATATGGCGAATCCTCCGTGACAGACAGGTTGTAGTAATAACCGAAAGTTACGGAAGAATGTACTATAATTGGGACACAAGGAGTCTTGAAGATGTTTGCCAAATGTGTTGTGAGACATTTGATAAAGCTAAAGAAATGTTGGATAAAAAGTAAAGAGATATGTTGTACGAAGCAGAACAAGGAACAGAGACTTATGAATACATTAGGAGTATTCTCGATGCAGAATTTGAAGAACATCAAGCCTACATGAAACGAGTAGAAGAAGCCGTAGGATTCGAGTTTGAAAAATATCAGGGCTATCAGCCTAACAGAACCCTCACAAGAGTGTACGAGATTACTGCTATATGGGTTCCTTCTGAGCGTTACGATACGCTAGATAAGAAGGTGTGGAAGAAGGTAGACAGTGTAAAACTGGAGGATGGTTACTATGTAGCTATTGCACCTAATAAGCGGTATAAGCAAGGCAAGGCAATAGCCTCCGTTCTTCTCTCATATAAATCAGTTACCAACCATTTCAAGTTAATGAAGGAACTGAATATAGAAGTCTCTCAAACTGGTCGTTTCTCTATTACTCAGCTTCTTCGTCACAAAAACCATATTTTCGTTTACTTTGATGACAGTATCCGAGCCGAGAAGCACAATTCTGATTTCAATGAAATCACGATAGGTGAGTATGAGGATTTCATTAATAGCAAAGATTAAAGTGTATGGAACAGAAATACATTAAAGGGGATATTGTTATGTATAATAACAAAATACATACAATTATGGATACGCTTGAGTTAAATAATTATGAGTTATCATATATAAACCATCCAGTACACCAATTAGAATTATCTGGGGCTCCCATTACTCCAAAGATTCTCGAAAAGAACGGATGGAAATTCATAAATGGTAAGTGTGCTTTCAAGATAAAAAATGCAAATTATGTAGTACTTGAATTTACAGAAGATGGTATATATGTTTACATAAATGAGAAGACCATACTTTTTACAATAAAGTATATTCATGAACTGCAAAACCTTTTATTTGGTCTAGAGGTTAGTCATGAAATGGAGGTGTAAGTATGGCTAAGTATTCCCTTAATAAATATAAAGAGCACCAAGAATCAGATTCGAGATATTGTTATTATACTCTTCCATGTGATGTGTATAATAATTATAAGAATAAGTTGTTAACTTAAAAGTATAGGGATATGAAATTAGGAGAACTCAGAAAAATTATAGCAGATATAGACACAGTATATGATAATTGTGATGTAACTTGTTATGAGAGCGGTGGTAATTTAGGGTATGCAAGTATTGTAACTACTGCTTATCTTGGGAAGACGTATGTAAATCAAGGCTATCCTATACGTAGAACATTTCAAATTCAATTCGAATTACCTGATGAAATTAAAAATAATTATTTAAAGTAATTAATGAGCGTTGGTAAAATAGTAAAAACAGAGTTCTTTGTATATTTAAATAAAGAACTGTATAAAATAGTTCATTCTTGGGAAGAGCTTGAAGCTACAGAAAAAGAAATATTTACTAAATATCCAGGTTATAATTTACTTTATGGAAGTACACAAGATTTTTCTGTATATATTAATAAGAAAACTAAGGATGTTCTAACTTATTGGTATAAAATAGAGAGAACTACAAATCTTAAAGATAGTCAAGGTAATGTTGTCTGTATAGATGATGAATTGGTAGATATTTCAAATGGACGTAAATGCTGGTTACTTGGTGACTATGGTGGATTATATATTAGATATGATTGCTGGCTTAGTCCTAAGGGAAGGCCGGATATAACAGATGTTCAAGATTTATCTGAATTCACTATAACTAAAAGACATTCGATATTCTAATGGTAACTAAACTAGATACAATTGAGAAGTATGTGAAATTAGCACAAAAAGTTTTTGATAGATTTCCAAATGAAACTGGAATTACTATAGTTAGTAAACTTTTAAAGCAAATACTTAGGGTAATAAATGAGTAAGATTACAGCAATAAATAAAATCATCGAATTTCGAAGAGAACTCTATTATAGAGCTTATTATCCTGATGCTGATTTATCTATAGATGAGGTTTCGGAGATGTTGGATGATATTCAAAAAGAATTAGAAGATGAATAGAGTATGAAACATATTAAGTTTACAATAGACATAACATTGCCTCCTGATAAGGAATTCCTTACAAAGAAGGACTTTATGGAAGCAGTGTATACTTGTTATGGAAATATTAGAGACGTCAATCCTAATACAATAATACAAATTAATTAATTATCCTATAAATAAGATAGTAATATGAATACAGACAAATTAGAAAGAGCAAATATCTTAGCCAAGAGTTTGATTCCTAAAGCAGATGAACTCTTAAATATGTCTCCAAAATCAAGCAGTGGCAGGCTTGCTGATGCTATTTTGAGACTATCACAGTGTGATCAGAAATTTGAGACTAAATTCAAGCAGCTTCTTAATGAAACAAAACAGAGATTTCAGAAAGAGTTTGATGAGCTTTAGTAACTAACCACTCTTATTGGATATAAATATAAGTAATATGGAAGATAAAGATATTATGTCAGAGTTAAAATTGGAGTATAGAAACAATATTGTGTATTTTAATGGGTTAAAGATTAATGCTTATACAGCAGAAGGAATGCGATTGATAAGCAACCTTCTTAAAAAGGGATTATACGAAATTGGAAAAGAGTTGGAGAATGTTTCTAATTCTAAGTAACTAACCACCCTCTCCCTTTTACAGGAGAGGGTAAAAAGAAGAGTGGTATGAATATAGATGTTTTTGAACTTGTACCAGACAACGATAGACCGAGAAAAGATTGCTATGATTGTTTGGGTTGCTCACATTTAGTTGCTATTAGTGTTGATAGTACACATAATGCATCTATTGAATGTGACATTGATAGTGAAGATATATTTGGACTGTAGTAATAAGGAGGATAGATATGTATAAAATAAATGTTAAAGAGTCAATTCTAGAAATTGTCGAAAATAATAATTTAGAAATACTCAAGATAGACTTATACAATGATGAAGAATCTTTTGTTAAGTTTGACGAATATTGTAAATTTTATACTACTCTAGAGGACTTAGATTTTGAGGTAGAATTAGCCTTTATGCATGATAAAGTTCGTGGTGTAATTTATTGTCAAGATAAAGATACTAAAGAACCTGTATGGATTGTATCTTGTGGTGATGAAGGAGGTTCTTGGTGGGAAGTTAATAGAGTTCCAGACTTTTATAAGAATCAATTAAACACTAAGAAATGAAGCGAAATTCGTATAAGATTAAATATATCTTTGTGGGTAACAGAGTATATGAAATAGTTAATGGATTTTCAATTCGTGTTAATATTACCGTAGAAGAAATAAATAAAGTATGATAGGAGACATAATCTTATTCTTAAAGACATGGTGGAAGCAAAATGTTACTTGTCATCATGAGTATGTCTATAAGGAGTATGGCAATATTCACTTTGAGGAATGTCGAAAGTGTGGAAGAATAAAAAATTATATAGGTTAGAGTATGGACCGAAATCAAGCTAAAGAATTTTATCCTTTCTTGCAAGCTTTTGCAGAAGGAAGGGTGATTGAGTGTAGAACCAAACCAAGTCTCATAGAAGGTACAGATGTTCCGAATGATTGGACGGAAATGAAAGAGATTGAGTTTTGGAATAATATAGAGTACCGTATTAAACCCGAAGCCAAGTATCGCCCTTTCAAAGATACAGAAGAGTGCTGGGAGGAAATGCAAAAACATCAGCCATTTGGGTGGGTGAAATATGCAGATAAATATATTTCTATATCAGCAGTAGACTCAAACAATGATTATGAAATTGATTTTGATGATTATACTTTTGTTGATGGCACTCCATTTGGTGTAAAATTAGAGGAATAGTTATGGATAAAAACGTTTGTGATAATACATTAGTCTTTGGTAGCTGCTATGCTAGAAGTTGTATTGAAGTGCCTTCTTTGAAAGCAGGAAGAGCGAAATGGAAGGCTTTTTATGATAAGTTCCCTTGGCTTACAAGTCAACCTTTCTATCTTAGACGTTCATGCTTCTGGGATGGAGGTGAAAGAAATTTGAAGGCAATAAAAATAAAACTTAAAAAGATATAGTTATGAGAAAATTCTATATTGGTAATATTACTCCTGAAACAAATACTATATTTGTATTTGGCAGTAACCCCGAAGGAAGACATGGTGCAGGAGCAGCTAAAGTAGCAAGAAATCAATTTGGTGCTATTTATGGTCAAGGTGAGGGTCTACAGGGTAATGCTTATGCCTTGCCTACTAAAGACCTTCGAGTGAAAGAAAACAGAGGTCTAAGAAGTATCTCAAAAGAAGATATTATAAAGTCTATTAAAAAGCTCTATGAAACTGCTAGACAATATTCTGATAAACAGTTTAAAATAGCTTATAGAAATACTTATTCTGCTTCTCTTAATGGATATACTGGATTAGAGATGATAGACATGTTTCTAGAAGCTGGTCCAATTCCAGATAATATCATATTTAGTAAAGAGTGGATAGATACTGGTAAGTTATAATAAAAAAATAAAATAGTTATGGATATTCCTTTATTAATTATAATGATTCTGATAGCAGTTATTAGTGTAGTAGCTGCTACAGTAAGTATCTATTCTATAATTATGTATATTATAAAAAATGATATTCTATAGGTTTGGTGAAATACCTAAAAATGAAAAATCATGTATTTGGAGAGGTGAAGAAAAAATTGGAGAAGAACCTGGAGTTTCAGTTTATGAAGCTCATAAAAACATAAATGGAACATACTCTCCTGTTCTTCCATTCCCAACAAATGAGATGGCATTTAATGACTTTATAGAACATATAGCATACTTTACTGGCAATAAATATCTAGTAACAGGTGATTTATTAGATGAAACTGGTACTGATAATGAACCATTAATTAAAAATGTAAAAATATTAAAAAAATTATAGCTTATGGATATAAAAGATATTAAATTTAGGGCTAAACGTCTTGATACTAGGGAATGGATAAGCGGTGACTTGGTACATAGTACAAATTATATTGGCATATGTAGATATCATTCAAATAGCACATTTCCTGATGTTCCAGTAGTATACAAGGTTGACTCGGATACAGTTTGTATGTTTACGGGATTAAAAAACAAAGAAGGTAATGAAATATATGAACATGACCTTATTTCTATATCTGAAGATAGGGAACCTTGTGAAGTAATCTTTGAAAAAGGCTGCTTCTTAGCATTTAATCCTAAAACTCTTATTCGTATGCCATTAATAAGAGGTATTGATTATTATAACTGGGAATTACTTGTAGTTGGAAATAAATTTGATAAATATGAGTGATTATTCAAAAATGTCAACTGAAGACTTGGAAGAGCTTAGAGAGAAACTTCTAAGTCAAAGAGAAGTTCTAGATGATGCTATAGAAGGAGTAATAAAGGAAATAAAAGCTAAGAGATTACAAACTGAAGAAATGTCTCTTAGATTAAATCCCTATTATAAAGATAAAGTAACTTATCTAAAAATAACTATCAACGATAATTCTTACTTTAAATATACAGTAACTAAAGTTACCCCAAGTGGTAAGTCTGTCGGTATATATCAGTTTAATTCAGATAATATTGACTTCCTAAGATATTATAAAATGTGTTCTAAATCAGAATGGAGTAATGCTCTAGATAGACTTAACATATGGCTTAAAGACGCTAATTTAAAAGTTGGAGAATTATGACAGCAGAAGAACGTATGCAACTTATGGTACATGACTTAATAGAGGGTCATTTATCTACAGCAGAAATAGCTGATAAATATTGTGATTGTGCCTCTCTAGAATTAAGAGATTCATTAATTTCTCAATTAGAGTCACTTAGAGGTTTGTATAAGCTTTAAAAAATATTAAATGATTAAAGCAACAGAAGCAAGAGTTATAACTAAATCTGGAGGATTAGATAGGAATGTATTAGATAAAATACAAAATGCCATAATTACTGAAGCTAATAAAGGTAATTATGCTGCTTGGATTGGTTCTGTACTTCCGACAACTAATGTTGACAAATATTATGATTACCTTAAAGAATTAGGATTTGGAATTAGTCTTCTTTATAAAGGTAATCATGGAGTTTATGTAACTTGGAGATAAAAATAAAAGATATGAATAAACTTTGGATATTACCAACAATTTGTTTTATAATTGTTTCAGCTTGGTCAGTTCCTAATTATTATTATCAGAAAGCAAAAATTCTGGAATTACAAGTAATTGTAGACAGACAAGCAAATGCTATTCAGCAACTTGAGAAAGAGAAGAATAATACGGAAGTAACTATTCCTCAGTATTTGGATAGCTTACCTGGTGGTGATTAATAAAACATTATAAATTATTTAATGTAGATGATACCAAAGAAGAAACAGATTTATAATTTCTTTGACGATGGTAAATGTTCATCAAGTAGATTATATAAAGCTTATGTAAAGAAAGTAATTCCTTTCAACAAAGCTGATATACATCTAAAGATACATTTAGTTAATAGTGCTCTTGATTGTAATTGGATATGGAATGGAGATACTGACTATTTCGTAGGTTGTTACATTCCTAAGTATGACAAACATCTTATTTGGTTTGCAAGAACTAAATATAGTACGTGGTTTAGTATGGACATTCAATCTAGTTGGCAAGGAGGATTGTTAGATGTAAATAGGGATATACCATATAGTTTTTAACATTAATTAATTTTTAAATTATGGGAGAAGATGATAGAATAGATCCAGACGATTGGTATAGTGACTATAATTATTTACGTGGTAGACACTAATTTATAAAAGAGTTCTTTTAGGACTCTTTTAAATGGGGATGTTTTGGTTTTGAACTTCGAGGAGATAAGAAACACAGCAAGACAACTTGGATAGACAAGTAAAAAATTAATTGGCGAAGTAAATAACACTTCTGCTTCTTACGCTATTGCAGCCTAAGAAGCCGAGCAGCACTTGCTTAGGAACAGAAAGGTGCACTATTTTCCATTTCTTTTGTAAGTTCTCTGTATACTTTAGGAACAGAGTGGTGGAAGTTGGCAGGATGTTAATCTTGTCAGCCCTAGCAGACAAGGAAAGTCTTTAAAACCTATGCTGTAAGAACGTTTTGATGCAAATCGGAGTGACAGGGGTTTAATTTCGGACCCGGTATAAAGCAATTTATACAACAATTAATCGGATGAATTCAGGGAAGGACTAAAAACAATAATAGCTCAAAACTAACATTATTCATGCCAATCCTGAGCTAAGCATATAGTACACTATATGAAAGTGCAGAGACTACTGGAGAGATTTAGTTCTCTTAATTACCAGCTTGAGCGTCCGACCCTTCGTTAGAAGGTGATGATATAGTCCACTCCTCATCGAAAGATGAGGTATAGGAAGATATTAGTTTTAAAAACTTTTTGGTGTCTAAATCAGACATTTCAGATTTCATAAGATTTATCGGAGTAGATACAAATTGTACATTTCCTTTGACATAACCTTTAGAAGAATCTATTCTATCAAGAGAGGCTCTGTAAATAAAAGGAATTTCTTTTAGATTTTTATAAATAGGGAGGATAAGGCTTAATCCTGTATAAGGACATTTACCTTCTTGTTTTTCCCATAATTCTTTTAAATATTCTAAATCTATATTTACTTCTTTAAATCTCTTTTTAATATTTCTGAGTGTATATCTAAAAGGTGAATATTCATCTTTTTGATTATCACATATACTTAGTAAATGTTCTTTTTGCTTATCTGAAATTGGTTTACCAGCTCTATTTTTATTATTAATTTTAGCTGCACATGATCTAGAACAAAAATTATGTCTTCCTAGTTTAACATTTCTTTTGTACTCGGATTCAGGTTTCTGAAATTCCTTACCACAACAATCACAAGTGATTGTAACTAACTTTCTACCAACACAATACTTTTTTAATTCTTCCATAAGATTTAAATTTTAACTATATAATTATAGCTTAGTATTGTGAATTTGCAAAGTTAAGAAATGTTAAGAGGCGACTCCCCTCATCTCCACTGGTTCATAAAACCATTTTTATTATTTAATGTTATTTTTAATCCCTGGGCTATTAATTTAGTTCAGGGATTTTTGTATTTAAATTATTATGAAAGTCTTAGTATTAGTAATTTTATCTTTATTAGTATCTTGTGGTCCTTCTAATCCAGTTCAATATAAGGATTCTATATTGAATTATAAGGGAGGTGTAATAATATCAAAAACAATACATTTTGAGTATTATACTTTCCGAATACGAATGTATAATAAGAAAACTAATCAATATGAGATTAAAACTATTCGTGTATATGATGGGGACATGTATAGAGTGGGTGAAACAATTAAATAATTTTGAATAATGGGTATATTAAGTAAATTATTTGGACTGAATCCAAAAGAAGAAGAAAAGCCTGTAGTTGCAAAAGTTCCTACAAAACCTGTAGTAGAACTAACTATTAAAGAATCTTTGGCTAATTTAGCTATAGAAGTAATTGGAGCTTCTGAGCGTACAGCCCTTATACCTTTAAAAGAAAACAATATAAGTACTAAGTATTCTGAATTAGTTAAATTAGGACTAAAAAATAGTGCCAATGCTAAAGTTTTAAAGAAACAGTTGGATAATATTAATAATTATAACAATACTATTTTAAAGGCTCAAGAATTATTGAAGTATTTAAAAGATATAAATAATTGTTTAGGAAATTCAGTTATTCTAGTTAATAAAAGTACATTCTATGAGTTATGCCATAAGTATAAATTATCTATAGGTTTCCTGCAAGATTTTACTGGTGTTATACCTGCTCATAATTTGAATGAGCTCATGGACATCAGTAACAAGTTACGTACTGATAGCAATGCCTCTAAATTATGTATAAATTATCGGATGGTCCGAACCGATAAGATTTGTAATTATAGTGAAAAGAGTGATTCCTATATTAAAGAACACTTAGAATACTATTTTAATATATTGCGAGTGCCTAACTATGCAGGACATGAGATCACCCTAAGTGATATTGAAGAATTTACAGAGGAGGAATGGGCACATCATGTTTATATAGATGTAGATTATGTCACTCCTGATAATTTCTTTATAGCTTGCCCGAAGTCTAATCTGCAGGAAAGACCTGTTATAATTAGTAAGCCAGTAGACCCTATAATATTTCAATATTGTCCATTTGGGGTATTGGTATATACTATGTGGGGAGAAGAAGCTGAAGATAAAATATTTGAAGAATATAAGAAGTTAAACAATTTAATTTAATTATGAAACAAAACATTTGGATTCAAGATGGTAATACTTTTATGAAAGGTAGTGCTACAACAAAGGCACATCCTGAAGGATTACCTAAAGGAATTTATGAAGTTAGAGAATCAATGGCAGGCTATTATCTGAATAAGCTTGACGATTCTTTTGTATTTAATTATAAATTGTATGGTATCAATAATGAGTTTATTGACCATTTTATAAAGACTTATAATAATACTACTGGTAATTTGGGAGTATTATTTAATGGTATCAAGGGAACAGGTAAGACAGTAACTGCAGAAGAACTTTGTAATCAGTTAGGACTTCCAGTTATTATTGTCAAGTCTTGTAAAGAAGCAGATGATATGCTTAAATTCTTGGCTACCCAAATTAACTTTGATTGTATCTTCTTCTTTGATGAGTATGAGAAGGAATTTAAAGAATCTTCATCTGTACTCTCTTTTATGGATGGAGTACATAACTCACAGTATCGTAAGGTATTCTTGCTAACTACTAATGAGTTAGAAATTAATAGTAATTTATTAGGTCGTCCATCACGTATTAGATATGTACGCTCTTTTGGTAATTTACCAGAGGAAACTACACTTGAGTTACTTAATGACATTCTAATTGATAAGAGTGCAGTAGAGCCAGTGTTAGATTTAATTAGACAGATGCAGATAATTACTGTTGACTTAGTTAAGGCTCTCGCTCAAGAGGTTAATATTCATGGTGTTGACAAGATTGATATGATTCGTAAGAACTTTAACCTTGAGTTCTCTGATTTTACTTATTTAGTGGAGTCTATACAATTAGGTCCTGATTCTCTTGAGGGTGTTCTGAATATTGATGAGCAGTTATTTGAGAAAATAATTAGAAATCGTGAGGTATCTCGTAAAATTATTGGAAAGCCTCTTTCTGAATTAACTAAAGAAGAATTAGATGCCAGAAATGCTATGACAGATACTTATATTCGTACAGATTCTGTAAGTGTAAATAAAGAAATAAAGTATCTCAAGGTGGGAGACCAGTTTGATGACCGTCCTATATTCTATATAAATCTTAAGAAGGGATATATTGTGACTAACTATGACTATTTTGTTATTCATGTAATTAAATCGGGGTATTCTACAAATGCTTCAGGTAAGTTTAATCAGATATATTAAATGAAGAAACAGATATTAATATTTTTATTATTAGGTTTCATGAGTAAGGCTTTCTGCCAAACAATTACTCATGTGACTCTTACTTGCTATCAACCAGTAAAGAGTCAATGTGACAGTAAACCATTAGTTACATCTGATGGTTCTAAAATTAACTTACGTCATTTAAAAAGAGGTGGTATTAAATGGTGTGCAATTTCTCGTGATTTGCTCTATTTATTTCCAAAGAATAGACCAAAGAGGGTGTCTATAGAAGGATATGGTATTTATGAGGTCAAAGATGTTATGAATAAAAGACATAAACATCGTATTGACATACTTATTCATCCTAAAGATTCTAAGAGAATTAGTATCAAGAATGTAAAGGTTAAGATTCTTAATTAGGTGATGATTAAACGTAAACTTATAATACTTACATGTTTTAAATTATGATAAATGATAATCAAATAAGAGGTATTCAATGTCGTCTTAGAGATGCTTCTAATATGATTGATAATATTAAACTAAGTGATGTTAGTTCAATAGAAGAAGTAAAAGAACTAATGGAGCTTAGAAAAGAATTTCAGCCTCTTCACGATAAATTTAATAAATTTTTAATTAAATAATATGAAAAATAATATTAAGCATGGTTTATTATTTTTAGGTGCATCTATTGTATGTACCATTCTGTTCTTACTTTTATGGAATACACAAATGTTAGATGATATAATTAGTGATAAAGGTCCACTAACTTTAGAGGGCTCTCCTAATGCTATAAGAATGGGTTTCTGTCATTGTGTTATTCAGTGGATTTTATTTATCGCGACTTTTGTTTTAGCTATATCTGCTATATGTACATTTAATGATAAGAGAGGAGACTATTCAAATGTAAATATTAAGAAGAAGTGGATTGTAATTCCTGGAATTATTATATTATGTTGGTTTATAAGTCCTATTGGCGCTATAATAAAATTGTATAATAAGAATATTGAATATACTAATCAGTTAGACAAGCAACAGTATGCTCGTAAAATGTTCTTTGATAAATTATGGAAAGTGTATCTTCAGAAGTATGAGATTTGTGAATTAAACAAGAATACTTTCTTAGAAGTCACTAATATGATTATGGAAGGAAGGCATGATGGAGAACAAGTTACTTGGAAATGGCTTCAAGAGAATCAAAATATTCCTTATTCTGAATTTACTAGATTTTATAGTGATTTATCTGGATTTGTAAATGGACAACGAGAAGAGTATTACAAGTTAGAAGAAGCATGTATGGAAACAGTAAGACAGCAGAACTCTATGTTGGATTCTTTTCCTAATGTAATGTACAACAAGGTACTTGGTATTCAGAAGTTGCAGTATAATCCAGGATTTACTTCTACCCATACAGAACATGTGTTTAAAACTAAAAAGGAAGATATATAATGGATGTAAGTGATATTTTAAAGACTTCTCAAAATAACATTCCTGATGCTAAATATTATCTAATACGTCCTAAGGATAGTGAGATAATATTTGTAATGAACAAAAAGCCTGATTATGAGGAAGAACCATTCTATAATAGTTGCAAAGAGTGTAAGCTAGACATGAATAACTATCTGGAAAATCATTGTGTAGATCAATTTGATTCTGACAATATGTCTACAGAGGAAGATGATTATTTACATGTTTTAGGAATATGCCCTTCATATAATTCAGTTGCCTATGTATTCGGGAAACCTGAAGAAGCTGAAGTAGATGTTTTCAAAACTTTAACTTCTATAGATACTTATTCAGCAGATAGGGAAGTAGCTAGGTATTATAAGGCTTTTGATTGGCATATTTTAACACTACTTAATAATGAGCCATTTAAAAGTTATATTCGAGAGCATCTTAATGAATTTAAAGCACCTTCCACACCAGGTCCGACTAAGGAATCAAAAGGTACACCAGTAATTTTAAATAGACGTTTATTAATTTAATTAAGAATGAAAAGTATTAAAGAAATTGTAGGAGCCTCAACTAAGGATTTGAAGGACTCCAGAGTTAGTAGTGCTTTAAAGAACATGGCAAGTGTTTCCGCACAGAACATTCAAGTTAAAATGGTAGATTTTCTTAATAAGAGAATGAAGTTTGATTCTCTCTTGGATCTTGGAGATGATACTACTATGGATATTGCTGCTAAGATTAGAAGTATTGATCCAGTTAAGTTTACAGCGGATGTTAATGCAGCAGCTGAAGAATTAGTTATTCTTGCTCGCTCTATTAGCATTGATGTAGCTATTCATAATCAGTTGTTCAGTGATAAGCCTGTTAAAGGTCTTGACCCTGAAGATATTGACGGTTTCGAAGATGCTATTTATCCAGTAAGACCTGAAGCATGAGTATAGAAGAAAAAGTCATTGACATAGTTAATGAAGTTCTTGGGGGTGGAAGCCAGTATAGAAGATACTTTCGATGATTTGTATGCAGACAGTCTTGATTTAGTAGATATTATTATTGAATGTGAGCAGGAGTTTAGTTATCCTATCACAGATGATAAAGTTCAGAATCTAAAGACTGTAGGAGACTTAGTTAATCTTATCGAGGACTTAGATGTAAAAGATTATATAGAAAGTATTCAGGCTGACTTACAAATGGATGAATAAATCTTATTTATATGATGATAAGTTAACTAAAGAACAAAAGTACTTATTCTCTGAAATGGATGCCGCAATTGAGAAAATAGTAGATTCTTATATTATAGAAGGTTATTCTGAGAAAGTAGCTAAAAAGTTAACTTATGACGAAATTATGACTATAATTAGCCGTAAACTTTGCGGCAAATATTAATTCAATTCACAATTATGATTCAATTAAGTAAAGGAGGTAACATCAACCTCGCTAAAGAAGCAAATGGTGTAACAGAGTTTTCAATTGGTTTGGGTTGGGATGTAGCAGCTCAGGCAGGTGTAGAGTTTGATTTGGATGTAGCTGCTATTCCTTTGAATGCACAAGACAAGGCTGCAGATCCAGATGCAGGTTTGGTATTCTACAACAATCCAAATTGGAAAGATGCTATTAAGCACTCAGGTGATAATCGTACAGGTGCCGGTGCTGGAGATGATGAGACAATTGTAGTAGACACCACTAAGGTTCCTGCAAGTGTCGAGAAGATTATCGTTGTAGTTAATATTCACGATGCTAAGAATCGTCAGCAGAACTTTGGTATGGTTAACAATGCTTATTGTAACTTGTATGCTAAAGGTAATACTACTCCTTTGGCTAAGTTTGATCTTACTGAGGATGCAAGTATGTCTCGTTGCATTGTATTCTGCCAACTCTATCGCCACAATGGTGATTGGAAGTTCAAGGCTCTTGGAGAAGACAAGGGTAGCTATCAGAACGTTATCTATCGTGATATTCTTCGTGGCTATGGATTCATCTTGCCAGACGCTTCTGCTATTTAATTATTAATAATTAATTTGGTTTAATTCTTGATTCTATAAGGGAGTATCTTTAATTAGGTACTCCCGTTTTAGTTAGTAATTCACAATTATTTAGTAAAGTTTTATGATTAATTTAAGTAAAGGTGGCAGAATTAATCTGTCTAAAGAGTCTAACAATGGTTTGAGTAAATTGTTCTTTGGTTCAAACTGGGGAGCTATTAAGCGTCGTGGATTATTCGGCATTGGGGGTTCTATTGAGAAGGTAGATTTGGATTCTACTGTTCTTCTGTATGATGCCGATAAGAATTGTATTGGTGAAGTAGCTTATTACAATTTGAGTGCTCCAGGTATTCGTCATAGTGGTGATGATCGCTCAGGTGACACCAATGGTAACGATGGTCTTGATAATGAGACTATTGAGGTACGCTTGAATGAGCTTGACCCACGTGTTGAGTACATTGCATTCACTCTCAATAACTTCACACATCAGACATTTGGTGAGATTCCTTATATGGGTCTTCGTATTTATACAGGAGACCGAGTACAGAGAAACACTAACACCCCTGTAAATGTCTTGGCTAAGTTTAATCTTGAAGACGGTAAGGAGGGCACTAAGATTTCTGATAAGCAGGCTGTTATTCTTGGTGTTGCCTATAAAAAGGATGGTGAATGGCGCTTTAAGGCAGTTGGTGAATTCGGAGGTTGGACTTCAATTGATGCTATGAAACGTCCAACAATTGCATTTCTTTAATTAACTATAAAAACAGAAAAATGACAGATTTAAATTATGGTCTTAGCTTAACAGAAGTAGAAGATTCACGTGCCAAACATGGCATTAATGTGTTGACACCTCCAAAGAGAGATGCTTGGTATGTAATGTTACTTGATGGATTTAAAGACCCACTTATTGTAATATTACTTATTGCTGCTGCAGTATCTATTGCCTTAGGATTTGTAAAGGGTGAATTTACAGAGCCTATTGGTATTATTGTAGCTATTGCCTTAGCTGTAGGTATTGGCTTTTGGAATACTTGGTCAGCAGCTAAGAAGTTTGATCTTCTTTTAACTAGTAGTGATGATACTCTAGTTAAGGTAAGACGAGATAATGGAGTAATTCAAGTAGCTCGTAAAGACTTAGTTGTAGGAGATATTGTGATACTTGAGGCTGGTGAAGAAGTTCCTGCTGATATTATTGTTAAAGAATATAGCAATTTGAAAGTAAGTGAAGCTTCTTTAACTGGAGAAACAAATCCTGTAACTAAAACTAATTTTGAATCAGAGACCGCTACTTATCCTACAAATAGAATTTATAAAAGCACTATTGTAGCTGAGGGTACTTGTGTGGGTGAAGTATTTGCAGTAGGAGATGAAACAGAAGTAGGTAAGACTGCTAGAGAAGCATCTTCTATTACCGATGTAGAAACTCCTCTTAACAAACAGCTTAATGGATTAGCTAGCTTAATTAATAAGATAGCATTTACAGCTGCAGGTATTCTTATTGTGTCCCTTGCTATACGTTATATATTTATAGAGCAGGGATATGTGGGCAAGGATACTATTGATATTGTGAATGATTGTTTGCAGTTCTTAATGATTGCTGTGGCTCTTATTGTGGTAGCAGTGCCGGAAGGTTTACCTATGGCTGTAACTCTTGCCCTTGCTTATTCTATGAAGAGAATGGCTAAAGCTAATAATCTTATTAGAAAGATGCATGCTTGTGAAACTCTTGGTGCTACAACTCTTATTCTTACTGATAAGACAGGAACTCTTACAGAGAATAAAATGAAAGTAGTATTCCAGGACTTTACAGATAGAAATGCTGTTATAAATAATATTGTATTTAATTCTACTGCTAATCTTAGTCCTACAGGAGAAGTAGTAGGAAATCCTACAGAGGGTTCTTGTCTGCAATATGTACAAAAATCAGTTGATATCACTGATAAAAGAAATAAAACTCATATAACAGGTAGAGTAGAATTTAATTCTAAGAATAAATATATGATTACTAGTGATGGAGCAGTTACTTACATTAAGGGTGCTCCTGAAATAGTAATGAATTTCTGCTCTAATGAGAAAATACCTAATTTTGCAGAACAGCAATCTAAAGGTAGAAGATGTATTGCTTTTGCACACAAGGTTGGTTCTGATATAAATACCCTCTCAGACTTCATATGGGATGGCTACGTAGCTATTGAAGACCCGGTGAGAAGTAATGTACCTGATGCAATTCAGGCTGCTAGAAACGCAGGAATTAAGGTTAAGATTGTGACAGGTGATAACCCTGAAACAGCTGCATCTATTGCTGCTCAAGCTAATATCTCTCAGACTCCTAACACAATGCTTGGTAAGGAAGTTGAGGCTCAGACAGATACTAATTTACGTAAAGTAGATGTATTTGCTAGAACTAAACCTGAAGACAAGCAGACACTTGTTAAGAAATTCCAGAGAATGGGAGAAGTAGTAGCTGTAACTGGAGATGGTAGATTGATGCCCTATACTATAGCGATGTAGTGTAGAAACTCCTTTGAATTGCTGGAAGTTGATAATGCTTCGTATACTACAACATAAGGATGAAATAAGCCTAAGTGTGAATGTTAAAGAAATTTAAAAAGAAATACGAAGATGTGGCAAGCTGAAATAAAAGCTATATGATAGTGAATCAGATTATATAGTGCTAAACCACGTAATAATTCATAATCAGCAGCGAAGTTCCGAATAGGAAAACGTTCATCGACTATTATGTAGGGACTAAGTAGTCTCGAAGTGGAGGAGCAACTTATTTAGATTAGTTATAAGTTGAAGATATAGTCAGAATATTTGTTAAATTAATTTATAAATGACATTAGAGGAATGTCTTGAAAAACATAAGTTTGTATCTGAGGTTTCTGAATTTGATATGAAATATAAAGGAGAACCTCACCATTTTAAAATAGATGATAAATATAATAGATTAACTATTGTAAAAATGGGACACATAATGTATGGAATAAAAACACCCAAAAAGCAAAAGGCTTGTATATGTAAGTGTGAATGCGGTAATTATGTTGGACCCATTAGATTAGTATCGTTATTAAATGGAGATTCTATAAGTTGCGGATGTTATCAAAGAGAACTCCATAGTAAACAAATGAAAGAGCGAAACTTTAAGCATGGAAGTGCTCAACGTGGTAAACAAGAACATTTGTATATACTATGGTGTGCTATGAAAGATCGGGCAACTAATCATAATAGATGGGATGCAAAACATTATGCAGATAAAGGCATTACTTTATATGAAGATTGGAATGACTATGAAATATTTAAAGAGTGGGCTTTAAATAATGGTTATTCTGAAGGCATGTCTATTGACAGAATAGATAATTCTAAAGGATACTGTCCTGAAAATTGTCATTGGATTCCTTTAAAGAATCAAAATAAAAATAAGACAACTAATAGAGTTATTACTATTAATGGTAGGTCTCAAATACTAGCAGACTGGTGTAGAGAACTTAATCTGAATAGTAAGTTAGTATCTTCTAGATTATCTAGAGGATGGAGTGAACTACGTGCCTTAGAATTAATTTAAACTTACAACAGAGAGATAATATCAACGAGTTGTGAGAAATATTTGACAAATGATTCAGCTGCTCTTAATCAAGCTGAGGTAGGTATAGCTATGAACAATGGTACTGATATTGCTAAGAATGCAGCTGATGTTATTCTTCTTGATAATTCATTCCCTTCAGTTATCTTAGGAGTTAAGTGGGGAAGAAGCTTGTATAAGAATATTCAGCACTTTATCCTCTTCCAGCTTACTGTAAATGTTGTAGCTATCGGTATCGCTTGTGTGGGTCCATTTATTGGAGTAGACTTACCATTCACTGTTATCCAAATGCTGTGGGTTAACTTAATTATGGATACTTTTGCTGCTTTAGCATTGGCTACAGAACCAGCTAATGAGGCAGTAATGTCTGAACAGCCACGTGATCCTAAGGCATTTATTATCACAAAGAGAATGTGGTATGAAATCTTCGGTGTAGGTATTTTGTATTTTGGCATATTATTATATTTGCTGATTAGTAATACATGTAGCCTTACAGAGTTCTTCACTATCTTTGTTATGTTGCAGTTCTGGAACTTGTTCAATGCAAGAGTATTTGGTCAAGACAGAAGTATCTTTAATGGTTTATTAAGTAATCCTGCATTTATTGGAATATGTTTGGTTATATTTATTGGTCAAATTTTGATAGTTCAATTTGGTGGCGACGTGTTCAGAACAGAGCCATTAAGTATTGAAACATGGTTGGAGATTGTAGGTCTTACTGCAATTGTGCCAGTTTGTAGAGAGCTTCTCTATTGGGCTAAGAAGTTATTTAAGTAATTAACAAGAGAGGACTGGTTAATAGCTAGCCCTCTCTATAAACATTAGATTATGATTTTACTTAATATTGGAACCTTTATCATTACAATTCTGATTTGTTTTGTAATTGGTATTGTATTAGGTTTATGGTTTCGATGGAAAAAGAAACATAAATGATTAAATTTAAGTCATTAAGTAGCCGAAACGAGAATTGGATTTATCAGCCTGATTTCTATTTGCATGGTAAACTGTCTGCTAATTATGAGACAGATGCAGTAGTTATGCAGGATGATATATTTCATACTCGAATATCTAGATATTATCGAGAGGGGGTAGGTTTAGCTCCAACATTCTTAGATATTCCAGAAGGCAAACATTTATGTGAAGTTGATGGGATATTATGTGCTATTTTTGTTTGGAAGAAGATAGTATTTTGTAAAGGAGGTTGGGTTGGTGACCTAGGGTACAGTGGTCCATTTGATGTTTGGTTACGACAAATAGGACTTATTGTAGATATTACAGATAAAGAAGGAGTACTTGATGCTCAAAATAAATTTAATAATAGAGAATCTTTTATATGAAATTTGAAATAACTTATTTTGATTCTTTAAAGAATAAAGAACAAACCATTAGACTTACAGGTATTAATGAAGCTAAAGTAAAAGAAAACTTCATTAGTAGCTATAATCAGAAACGTTATCCTTTTAAATCTATTAAAGCTATTTAAATGTATGTAGATGTTATGGTGGCAGTTTTTCTGTGTGCACTATTATTTTCAATGCTATTAATACTTGGAAGAGACTGTAGCTAAAAAAGCTGGTGATTTATTAAATAAAATAGCACTAGCTAAGAATCTAATGCAACATGAAAGTAGGTCTGATATACCTGAATACTATATAAAGAGTATTAAACAATTAGTTAGCTCTAGTGATGAATTTAGGTCAGGATTTTATAGAGTAATGAATGCATTAGGTTCTAAATATTTAGATAGATACAAAAGTATGCTTAATGATTTATAATTATGATAATTAGGGGTATATTTACAAATACTAAGTTAAGTCCTACTAGAATGAATTCAGAGACTACTGTACCCTATATAGTAGCTAATGAGTGTCCAGGACTTAAGAGGGGTGATTTGGTACAACTTGTAGGTTATGACAGTAAGTTTCAAGTTGTCTGGACTTATGCAAGTTCTAGAGAGCAAGAAAGTTACGAGACGGTAACAATTTCTGAGATTAATGGTAAACAAATTAATACTATAAGTAAAAATAATATGGAACAATTTGGAAATATGAATGTTGATAATGTCTTTGGGGATTTAACTAAAGACATGTACGATGATTTTATGCCACAGGCTGAAGAAGGTGCTAAGATTAGTATTACTGATGGCGTACTCTGCTTTAAGAATAGTGACGGTGCTTATGTAGGTATGTCTCCTTCGGGCAAACTCAAGAAATACAAGATGACTTACCCTATGCCTTGTATTTACAATATTAGTAAGAACTCTGACCAGATTGTAATCGGAGATATTGTAAAGTCAGGCAGATCTTATGGTGTAGTTAAGGCTAAAGCAGAAGATGGTTCTATCAAGATTATGAACTTCAATGGTAATATCAATAATAAGATTGCTATTGAAGATGAATTGATGGGTTCCGCCACATTCAGAGTTATTGTAAATCCATTTAACTTTGATTCTTCTAATGGATTTAATCCACTGGCACTTGCATTTATGAGTGGCAACAGATTCAATGTTAAGAATCTGCTTATGATGTCTGCTTTTAATGGTGGTGGATTGTTTAATAATGCAGGTAAAGGATTTAATCCTATAATGCTTATGGCTCTTGCAGATAAGAGTAGTTCTGATTTTATGACTATAACGCTTATGAGTCAGCTTATGGGAGGTGGCAATATGTTTAGCAACAACCTATCCAGTGGTAATCCGGGTACTCCAGAACCATCAGAATTAGATAAGATTAATGCTAAGGTAGATGCACTTACAGATAATGTAAATGCATTAGTTAGTGCTTTAGCTAGTAACATTAAATCACAAGCAAAGGAGGAAGCGTAATGGGATGTGGTAGTTATTCATATAATGATGCGGTAACTAGAAGTCATAGTTACAGAAGCCAGTCTATTGAAAAGACATTTAGCAAGAAAAAATTAGACCCTGAAATGAACCCTCTTAATATTAATTTCAGAGAGTCTTGTGATTCTGAAGAACATCCAGAATCATTCCCTATCATTATTGCTCTTGATGAGACAGGTTCTATGGATAAAGTGCCTAAATACCTTATTGATAATACTCTACCAGATTGTGTAGCTAGTATTATGAAGGCGGGTATTGCTAATCCTCAAATCTGTTTTATGGCATTTGGTGATGTAGAAGACTGTTATGAAGAGGCTCCTTTACAAGTAGGACAATTTGAATCAAGCGATGAGCTTATGGAGAAATGGCTCCGTAAAGTTGATCTTGAAGGTAAAGGAGGTGGCAACGGAGGAGAAGATCCTCATATGTGTTGGTACTTTGCAGCTAATCACATTAAGACCGATGCCTTAGAGAAAAGAGGTATCAAGGGCTGCTTGATTACAATTAGTGATGAGCCAATTCATAAAACTCTTCCTAAAGAAGCAATAACTCATTATATAGGTGATGAGTGTGGTGAGGATTTAGCTACTTCTTTCGTATATAGAGAGTGTGCTGAGAAATGGGATATTTATCACATTCACATAGAACATGATGGTTATTATAGTGTAGAAAGAGTCTCTGATAGTTGGAAACCTTATGTAGGAGACAATCTTATTATTTCAGATAAAGAGCATGTAGGTGAATCTATTGCTCGTATTGTTTCTAACAGTTATGGACAGCAAACGAATTCGTAATCAGATAGTACTTGGATCTCTATTTGGTGATGAGGGTAAAGGTAATGTAGTACAATGGTTATGTATGAATAGCTATAAACCTGTTGTCATCAGATTCAGTGGAGGTCCACAAGCTGGACATCGTGTGGTTTATAAAGGAAAGTCACATGTATGTTCTTCTTGGGGAAGTGGTGTTTTATTAGGAGTACCAACTTGCTTGTATAAAGAAGTATTCATTGACCCAATATGTATTTATAATGAGTACAAAGTCTTAGTTAGTGAGGGTATTGAAGTTCCTAAGTTATATATAAATCCTAACTGTAGAGTTATAACACCTTATGATGTATTAGCTGACTCTATGGATGGACGAGTAAAGTACCATGGGACTTGTGGTAAAGGTATACATGCTTGTTTTAAGAGAAACAAAGATAATGTAACTTACAGTGCTCGTATGTGTCCTTATGCAGATGAATATGCAGATGTAGCTTTGCAAACTGTAAGGGATTACCATAATCTAGAGAAAGATATTAAGCTAGAAAATCTTTTTAAAGAAGCTTGTACCTTTATTAAAGAACACTCTGAGACTTTTATAATTGGAACCTATTATCCTGATGAGGTTGATACTGTTATTTGGGAGGGTTCACAAGGTCTTCTTCTTGATATGGAAAGAGGATTTATGCCTCACTGTACTCCTAGTAAAGTAGGATTAAATGGAATCCCTGAAAAGTGTCTAGAAAATGCAGAAGTATATTTAGTTATGCGTCCATATTTAACTAGACATGGAAATGGATACAATCCTTATTCTATGGACTTAGGAATGTACTTTACTCTAGAGGAACCATCAAATACCAATGATGGACCACAAGGAGAGTTTAAGACAGGTCCTTTTGACTATCCTTTATTTAAAAGAGCTGTAGAAAGACATTGTTTAGATAACTACGGTGAGACATATCATTGTAAATTTAACATTGTCGTAACTCATTGGGATTGTTTAAAGACTAAGTACATTCCTACTATATGTGATTATCAGGATAGGTCTCCAAGAATCATCAGTATAATACGTTTTATAGAACAATTGCGCACAAGTAATTGTATTATAAATGGTATATATCTAGGAGAGTCTGAGGATTCTAAAATCAAAGAATTATGAGTAGTTCTGATGTGTTAGCTATTGCAGAACTTTTTAGTATAATTATATACTTTGTAAGTGTATGCTACATTAGTAATCGTATGGATGTCAAAAGGATAGAAGTAAACTTATTAACTATACTAATACTATTATGTCCTGTATTAAATACCATATTTGCTTTGTATTTCTTACATAAGAATTCAGATTATAAGAAATCTATTGAAGAATTATTTAATGACTGATTCTGAAACTTTAAAAGACATAAGTAAACAAATAACCGATTTATTAGTTAAACAAAGTGAGATACAAGATACGATATTGAAGGATGAATTATCTAAGAATAGATACAGATATTGTGATTATGGTGAAGATATGTATTGGTATAAAATCATTTCTGTTAATGAATGCAACTGTACTGTTCTAGAATTACACTTAAGAGAATCTAATAAGTTTGGTTCTATTTCATATTGTGAAGAGTCTTTAACTTTAGCTAATAGGGGCAATGCAATTACAGAGCAAGAATTTATTGACATATATAATGAATTTATTAAAAAGATTAAATTATGAAAACAGATAATTATTTTAGTGAGACAACACCTACAAATAATCATCCATCTACAAAGTAGTGTGATTATTTAGGTGGAGAGCATTTCTTAATCTCTGTTTAGAATTTTTAACATTTCTTAACTTGGAGAGAGGGAAATGCTCTTTAATATATTATTGTATTTAATTGCCGTTTAAGGCAAATACTATATATGTAATTCTTAATATAAATCTATATTTAATATTTATTAACTATTTAATTTCAGTAATTCAATATACTGTTGACTTGTTAAGTTAATAAATAAATTTTTAATTGCAGAAATGGTGTTAATGGTAACATGCCTGCTTTCCAAGCAGGATTTGTCGGTTCGAATCCGGTTTTCTGCACGATGTTTACTTCTTCTTCCTTCTATACAATTAGATTATTTAATTAACAATTAAATTTTAAACTGTATGAAAAGAATTATCAAATCATGGTGGAAAGGAATGAAAACTGTAGCAGCTTGGTATGATATTAGAGATTATCGAGTACTGCCTTTTACAGTTATTTAATTAGATTTCTACTAGTAAGTGCCAAATGGGTACTTACTGATGCTGGAAGGAAATTATAAATAATTATGGAGTATTAAGCCCTGTTGGTAAGGGAACTAGACTGTCACTCTAGTAAAACTAAGGGTTTGAGTCCCTTATATTCCGCCGAAATACCAGAAATGGGCTGTGTAGTGTAACTGGCTAACACTATTGCTTTGCAAGCAATCATTGCGGTTCGAGTCCGACACGGTCCACAAATAATGGAGAGGACCTAGCATTTAACTAGGCGGTTGTTAGAGGTAGCGGTGGCAATCCACGAGTATGCCCGATAGCTCAATGTATTATTAGAATATGGTCATGATAGTTTGCCCGTCTAATGCCATATTCGCCTTTTATTTTTTTTAATATTTTATAAATAAAATGATAAATTTAACTAAAACGCAGTTAGAAAATCTGATTTTAAATCAGAAAATGTCTTATGAACAAATAGGACGAGAGTAGGGATGCTCCGGTACCTATATAAAAAAATTAGCTATTAAATTAGGAATAGAATTACCTAAAAGAAGAGAGATAAATAGTAAAGAAACTTTTAATAAAGGTTCTGGAAAAGTTCGTTATTGCTTAAATTGCGGAAAAGTATTAAGTAATAGGCAAACTAAATATTGTAATAATATTTGCCAAGCTGACCATCGGTATAAATAGTATATTAATAGGTGGAAATCAGGAGAGGAGACTGGCTTAAGTGGAGAATATGGTATTAGTCAACATATTCGAAGATATTTAATGGATAAGTATTCTTGTAAGTGCCAATTATGTGGATGGGGAGAAACGAACCCATACACAAATACAGTTCCATTAGAAATTCACCATATTGATGGCAATTACAAAAATAATAACGAAGATAATTTACAATTAATATGTCCTAATTGTCATTCTTTGACTGAAACTTATAAAAGTCATAATAAAGATGGTAGAAAACAAAGAGCAAAATACTCAGCATAATGAGCAGGTCGTGGGTTCAAATCCTACTTGAAGCTCTTTAAATATCGCAGAGTGGAGAAGTTGGTCATCTCGCTTGGCTCATAACCAAGAGGTCGCACAAAGTGGTTCGAATCCCGCCTCTGCAACTCATAAAATAATTTATTGTCTAGTATGTGAAGTGGTCAAACACGGCAAACTGTAAATTTGCTGCCATTTAGCTTCGGGAGTTCGAATCTCTCCTAGACAACTAATTAATAAAGTAGAGAACTAGTAATGATAGAGAATAAGATCCTATTATGAAGACAATCTACTTATAGTATATAGCTCATCTATTAATTTAGGTGAGCTATTTTTGTATAGATTAATATTTAACAGATTATAGACAAATGAATAAACTTGAAAAATGGTTATGGGTTAATTGCACATTAAAAGACAATGGACAGACTAGTAATTCTTTATATTTCTATTATAAAAACTTAGAGATCAGATATTCAGACCATATGGCAAAGCAGAGTACTGGAGATTTACAAATAATTAAGTCTTCTGTATTTGATTCTATTAACTATGCTGTATTTATAAAAGGAAGTGCTAAGATTATGATAATTAATGCTTCTAATACTATAGACTTTATAATACACTATGCACAAGTTAATGAGTTGTTGAGTACTTCGACCCTAACATTTGCTGGGTCTGTCAAAAAGGATGAATTAATTTTGCCAGAAACTTTATATGTACCAAGACCTATAAGGGATTCTGCAACAAATAAGATATTTAAAAAGAAAGAAGAGTACTGGTCAAATTCAGAAATAAAATGTCTTAAGCAAGCAGTCATGCAATATTTTAAGCAATCTAGCGGATTTAACACTATATTTACTAAATATCTAAAAGAGAATAAAGTAAGTTTTATACAAGCTATAAATTTATATAAGATATTAATCTTCGGTAATAGAACTATATTTAGTGAAGGAAATCTTAGTAAAGTATATAATTATATAAAAAGTTTAGAATCCAATGAAGTTCAAAAAATACAATTAGAGTGATAATACAACAGGTACACTTAAATAGAAACAGTGATTTATACATCACAGGTATCTCTCCTATAAATGAATGGGAAGGAACTATAGTTTATAGATTATATAAAGATGGTAATATAACTAAACATGTTGAAAAGTATAAAAAAGACCCTCAACATGATCATTGTATTACTACTCCAACTAGATTTATGTCCATTGATTATCTTTACAACTTTGTATATAATAATGTAGAAGTGGAAGGAAAGTCCTTTAAATTACAAGAAGTTCTTATAGATAGCCTGGAACCAGAAACACCATTAGGAGGTAATTTCGGATGATATTTAAATTAAACTCAGAGGGATTTATTTTTGATTGGGATGAAGCTACTCTAGAAGAAAAAGATGCAATGATTAGGGCTATTGAATTAGCCAGAACCTCGTATATATTTGATACTCGGAGAATAATAAAGAATTCAGAAGATGCTAAAGATTGTAGTCCTCAAGTACAAGAATTAATGCCTTTTATAGGACACAAATGTAAATCACATGATATAGTAGGTGTGTTTAAAGGTATAGAAGAAACTTGGGAGGACTATTATTATATCATAGAACTAGAAGATGGTAGATTAAAATATAACACAATGGTAGATACTATTGAATTTATTGATTAACAATTATTAACTACTAAGTAGTTAAATATTATATATCATAGGAACATGAATAATGTATTTTTTAAAGATGGGTTTCTTACATCAACAGAAGCTCAAAATATTTGTAATGTAGCTAATGAAGTTATTGCTAGATTAACAGAACATCTTAATTCTGTTCAATTTTACAATACTTCAATAACTAGTATTGTATCTTCAGATAATGAAGTATGTGCAGGTAGAGGAACTACTGACATCGCTTGGATTCAAGATGCTATAATTAAGATAGGTAAATATAATTCCTTGATTGCTTGGCTTAAAGAAGCTATTAAAAATAAGGAGGAAGCTCTTGATGAATTATCTGATATGAGACTTCAAGAATGGTCGGAATATAAAAATTATCCTGCACTTAAGTCACCAAGTAGAAAAGCTACAGTAACTAAAGAGGATGTAATTAGAAACTTAGAAGCTACAGAACTTAATAAGTATTTTACTTTACAATCCAAAGCTGCTGCTATTGGTAAATTCATACATGAGACTGGTTCTATCTCTAGAGCTAAGGTAATGTTAGGTAAGGTGCTTGCTGAACCCAATAAGATTAGCGGAGCAGGTAGAGATACTGTAGTATACAAATACACACCTTCTGTGAATGTTGATGACGTAGATAATATGTTCTTATCTTTGATGTCTGAACATAGAAGTCTAAATGCTCAACTTAACTTTATTAAAGCTAAGGCTGTAGAAGAAGCGAACAAACAGAATATAGCTAATGAACAAGAGTATCAGAAAGCTAGAACTGCTTATTCTAAAGAATATAATGATTGGCTTGATAAAACTGAAGATTTGCAGTCAAGATTCAATCAATATATAATTACTGAGAAAGAAAAGATTAGTAAACTTAAAATTAATGTTCCGGATTCTTTGATGGAAACATATAAGTCTATTAAAGCTTTACTTACTGAGTAATTAATAAGAATAGATTAAGGATTAGCATTAAATATATTACAGGAATAATATAATTTGTTGCGAGGATTGTCGCAATACCACATATTAGGTATTTAATGGTCGTTTCCACACGTGTTTTTTATCTCTAGGTATCACTTAAACATAATCAGGTTAAAAGCATTATGTGATGTTACTTGGTCTAAGTCTAAGTCTAAGTCGTGGGAACGAGTCTAAAGCTAAGGCACATTCTAAGTCTATGTTGCTAATCCTTATGATATTCTTTAGTTTGTCCTATGTTTCTTTAAACTGTAGGTGCTTCTATAATTAAGATTATAGTGACTTTTAATTCCTATACTTTTCAAGATGAGAAATCGGGAGGTTGATTTCCTACAATCGAGGGTGGAGAAACTCTCCACCCTTTATTATTTAATCTAAATTATTTAGTTATGAAGAAATTATTTGTTTTTGCTTTCGCAATCATTGCCCTCTGTTCAAGTTGTGGTAATGGTTGTTCTAGGACAGCAGACAGTGTAGATTCTACATCTGTCGATACTTGTGATACAGTAGATTCTGCTAAAGTTGATACTGTAAATTCTGTAGATAGCACATCATTTTCCATGGCGTGTCCTGATTAAGCTACTCTGAAAGGGGTAGCTCTTTTTATTTATTTATGTTAGAGCCAAAAGTAATTAATTCGGAGGATGCTTACAGGGGTAACTTAGAAGACCAAAAAAGGGATATTCTGAGTAACTTCCGTTTTGAGCAGGTGGCTATGATTATGTCTTCTCCATGTTTGCCTATTTATAAGAACGAAGAGGAAGATAAGCCAGAAATTATTGGATATGAACCTTGGAAGATACTTACAAAGTATGGACTTAGAGTGCCTAATATCTATGATTTGTATCGCTGTGCAGAAGGGTTACTAGATGATGTAATTAAAGAGGTATATAAAGACCCTAAAAGTAATTATCAAGGTATAGCTGCAGGTCCATTTAAAGTGACTTATCTGTATGGTAATTTAACCCTTGATTTCGTAGTAGAGTCATGGGGAAATTATTAACTATATATACAGATGGAGCTTGTCAAGTATCTACAGGCAATGGAGGCATTGGAGTTATATTTATTGAAGATAATAAAGTAATTTATCAATTTAATAAACACTTCAAAGATGTAACTAATAATAAAATGGAGATAATGGCTGTTATTTATGCTTTACATGCCATTAGTACGAATTTTGACTCTATTACTGTAGTATCTGATTCACAATACGTTTTAGGATGTATAAATAAAGGATGGAAGCGCAAGAAGAATCAGAATTATTGGCAGCTATTTGATAAAATATATAACAAAGCTAAAGAATTTTGTTCAGATATAAAATTTGAATGGACAAAGGGACATAACATAGATGAATATAATAATCTAGCAGATAGATTAGCTGTGGAAGCTAGTCATTTTGCAGATTAGTTAGATTAAAATTAAATATTCTAATTAATTTGAAAATGAAAGCAAAGCATAAGCGTGAGTGGTTACAGATGAAGCAGAATTGGTGGGCAAAATTACCAGCTTCAGTACAGAAGGCAACAACTAAACCAGGCTCAGTAAAGACTCGATGATTATCTTAATTATTGTTCTAGTATGTCTTATATTATTAAATCCTTATATAGACATACAACAAGATAAGATAATTATTTGGTATAGTTGGTTTACCGAGAGAAAACATTATATTTTATGGAAACCCCAAAATTCTTGAGAAAGTATAAGTTAGTATTGAATGTTGTTAAATATGTCATTGGTTTTATAGCCATGATGTATTTAATAAGTATGTGTACTTACTTAATTAGTAGTGAGAGTACATTTTGCTGTGTTATGGGCATATTAATATTGGCAGCTATAGCCGCATTAGTAGTTACCCTAATTGCTGAGAATATTAATAAATTAAAGAATATATTTAAATGAGAAAAGTCTTTTTATTTGCGAGTGCTTTAATGTTGTCATTAAGCTTTACTAGTTGTGAACGTATTGATGCAGGTTGTGAAGGTATCTTAGTTAATCTCTATGGCTCTGAAAGAGGTGTAGATGATGTATCTATGGTAACTGGACGAGTGTTCTATAATCCAGCTACTCAGGAAGTATATGAGTATCCTACTTACGTTCAGACTATTGATTATGAGCCATTTACAATTAATGCTAAGGATGGTTCTGAATTTATGGTTGACCCAAATGTCAATCTTAAAGTTAAAGATGGTGCTGCTCCAAAAGTATTTCGTAAGTATCGCAAAGAATTAACTGATGTAATTAATGGTCCTGTATTCAAGTATGTAAAGGATGCTTGCCGTATTGAGATTAATAAATTTACTACAGACCAGATTGTCTCAAATCGTGAAGCTGTAGAACAAGCAATTGAGAAGCGTCTTTCTAAACTTCTTGACAAAGAGGGATTTGTACTTGACCAGTTTACTAGCGGCTTGCAATATCCTAAGACTATTGTAGAAGCTGTAGATGCTAAGAACAGAGCTATTCAGTTAGCACAGAAAGCAGCTAATGAAGTTCAGGTAGCCGAAGCTGAAGCAAAGAAGAAGATTGTAGTAGCTGAAGCAGAAGCTAAAGCCAATGCCATTGTAAATGCTTCTCTTACACCATTACTTATTAAGAAGCAGTGGATTGAAGCTTGGGATGGACATCTTCCTAAGGTTACAGGTAACTCATCAACATTAGTAGGACTTGATAAATAATTTGTTATGTTTGGTTTATTTATATTCTGTTTAGTTATAGCCGCTGTTGAATTTATGCTTGTCATAGATTTAAAGCCAAAGATAGGGATTCCTCTCTATGTGTTTGTAATTGCATTGTTAATGCTGTTTGTGCCAGGTTTAAATATCTTAGAGATAGTAATATCTGGCATAGTATTAACTATGGCTTGTCATAATGGTTATGATTTAGCTGGTTCTAACCCAGTTTCTAAGTTCTTTAAAATGCTTAACCACGATATTTAAATGATAATTCAAGGTAATTTTTATCGAATTGAACCAATAAATGATACTTCTCCATTATGGGATTTATATTTACTTAGAAAAGTAAATAGTAAGACTAATCCCAGAGAAGAATTTCAATTAGAGGGCTATGGTATGCCTTTAGATTCTGCTATTGGTAGAGTAATTAGATATGCTATTAATAGTAAATATGGAAAAGATGAGATTACAACCTTGAAAGAATATTTAAATGTTTTTAAACAAATTCAAGAGGAGATCTATAAAGAAGTCGGAAGATAATTATTTAGACCTATTTAATAAAATAAATAGTTTGTGTGATTGTTTGAATATAATATATCATACAAACTCTGGCGGTTGTTGTTATGTAGCCTATGTAATAGCAGAAATACTTGAAAGAGAAGAAATTCCTTTTGAAGTATTAGTTTCAGAACCTCGCTATGAAGACGATGGTTATCCTGATGATTTTGAGGATTTAGATGATTCAGTATATCATATATGTCTAGAGGCTAAACCTATTAAGGATACATATAGGATAAATGTGGGTACATATAGTGATGAAGAATATTTTAATAATAGTAATGTTACTTCACAAGATATATACAACTTCTATACCAATAATGTTTGGAACTCCTTTTATGAAATTGCTAAAAACAAGTTTATTAAATATATAATTAATTTAATATATGACAACTTCAGTAGCGATTTACGAGAAGGACGGTCAAATAGTTCAAACACATAGTTCTTTTATTTATGAAGATTCTATCTATAAAGTATTTAAGGGCGGAGTTTCTTTATTTGAAGAAAAACAATATAGTACTAATAAACCCTTGAAACTTAAAAAGAAAGACTTTATAAATAGAAAGAAAAAAGCAGATGAGTATTTTATTAGATTTTTAACTCTGGAATTTGCTCCGGAATCCTACTTAATTAAAGAGGGTTACACATTAATTAATAGTAAATAAAAATGAAGAAAGAAATTGCTAGTTATAAGCTTGGTCAGTTTGTTGACTTTAAGGGTTTTGAAAGATTGGTAGTAGCTTGTGCTGTAAGTATGCCAGTAAAAGAGGGGCTTACAGCAACTTGGAATATTCCTGGTGTTGAGGATTCTTTCGAGATTGTACGAGCTATATCTATTGGTATCGCTGTATATAATCCAGAAGATGAGTTTGATCTCACTTTTGGTAAGGAACAGGCTTATAAGAAGGCTCTTGCAGGAGAACCTTGTTGGTTTATCGGCAAAGGTGGTGTAATTACTAAAGAGTGTATTGATGCACTTTTGACTGAGAAAATTAACCACTTTATTAAGAATCCTGAGATAGTTATTAAGGATTACAACGCTAATAAGGCTAAATATGAGCAGATTCAGAAAGCGAAGGAGTATATTCAGAGTGCTCCTCCTACAGAACAAGCTGTATTAACTTTATTGGCTAATGGTGTAGATGTAAAGGGTGTTCTCGAAAAAACCAAACCTCTGGTAGATGCAGTTGAGAACGGTTCTAGCTTGGTTGATTAAGCTATTTATAATTGTTAGGAATCTTGTTTACAATTGTACGTATAGAGCAATTAAATAATAATATACAGAGTATCCCTTCTAATAAAGAAATAATTAGAGATTCTTTAGTTAGGGATACTCTAAATCATACCAAAGATTCCTTAACAATTAAAATAGTAAAAATAAGAGAGACGTATGAAGATAAGAAAGCTATTATTATGTCTAATGATACTTCTGCCGACATACAGTTTTTCACAAACTACATCAACCATTACAATAACTCCGGAACAACTGAAAACAACTAATCTTATATTTCTAGAGCATGAGAAATATACAAAAGAAGTTCCCTTATTGAATAAGAAGATTGAAACACTAGAAAAGATAAATAAATCTTGGTTGCATACTGATTCTATAAGAAAAATTAATGAAAAGCAGTATAATACTATTATTAAAAAGGATAGTATTAAAATAGCACAATTACAAAGTTTCACATAAAAAATATAAAGTTGTAACTAAGATTAGTATAATATTAAATATCATTCTTGCATGCCTATTGGTAAAGTAAACTATAAAGACCCTAATGGTTTAACTTATAAACATCCAGAAAGGAGTTGTAAAAGATGTTTAAAATATCCATGTATAGCCAATATGGATAAGTTATATAGTGATTTTGCTAAATATGGATGTAAGCACTTTGATGATATGAATGTGTTTCATTAATGGAGCAAATAACAATTCATGCTAAACTAGTTGCAGAACAAATAGACGGAATGGGATATACTAATTATGTATTTGAAGATTTAAATCCTAAGGATGAAGACTTTAGATATATAATGTGTGTTCGATTCCCTAATTGGGAGCAAAAAAAGTATCGAAATTGATGAAATTGGATATTTAAATATAAGATATGTAGAAGGTGGAAAAGATACATGGTTTGACGGTCAGAACCTAATACCTTATAAATATACTAATGTCATATTTCTCAAGTTTATTGGGGATAAACCCTAAAGTTGATATAAGTGAAATTATTTTAGATTAAATTTATATTGTAGATTACTAATTATTAGATTACTATGAAACATTATTTGAATTTAATTATATGACAGTATTAGGAGATAAGCTTCAGGCAGCTATGAGTAAGAAGGCAAGTGATATTACTACTTATGTATGGAAAGGTCCAAAGGTTAATGGAGAGCAGCAGGAAATCTTGATGATTGATGCTTCCTTTGATCAGCTTAAGCAGTGGTATCGTCATTGCCAGCAAATGCTTTATAATGAGGATTCTAAAAATCCAGGAAGAGTTACCTTACTTGAGATTGTACAGGATCAAATTAGTCGTTGTAGAGCAGAACTTCTCGTAAGATGGCTCATGGCTGAGAAGCAGTATTCTAACACAAGATGTTTGGAAGATTTACGAAAGTTAATCAGTAACAATAAAGATACACTAACCCCTGAGGCTATTAAATCATTCCCTATTAGTAAGGTAATGGATGGTCTTCCTATCGACTATCAGCAAGTACCTGTTAAATTGGTAATGGATGCTTGTCTAGACCTTTTGGGTAAATGTTAAAATATATTAAATTATAACTGTATAGTTGGTTTGAAATAAGTTTTTGCATATCATTACATAGATGAGATTATTAATTTAACTATGTAATATATGGCAAAAATTAAAGAAGAAATTATTTTAGAGTGTAAAAGAATGTATGAAGAAGACCATATTTCATGTGCTCAAATTGCAAAGCATTTCGGAATTGGTTCTGCTACAGTAAGAAGAAGATTAAAGGCTTTGGGAGTTGAAATTATTCAACATCCTCATGCTGGAGTATTTGATACTAAGGAAGTACTAAACTTATATAAAGAGGGTATCCCTATTTGGAAGATAGCTAAAAAATTTAAAAGCTCAGAAGAAACTATATCTAAAGTTTTAAAAGAACAAGGAGTAATTGTAAAGAAAAAATTGGCTTTTGATGAACATATATTTGATTCTATAGATACAGAAGAAAAAGCTTATTGGCTAGGATTTATTTGGGCAGATGGATGTGTGGTAAATAGTTATGTAGAAAGAAAATCTTGCTCTGTTGAAATAGGTATTTCTGTAAAAGATTTTAATCATCTAGAAAAATTCTGTGAATTTATAGGATTACCTAAAGATCGTATACATACTAGACAAATCAAAGAAACTACAGTAAATGGAAAACTTGTGAATCCTGGATTAAGTTGTCGAGTACAATTATCTAGTAAACATATGTGGAATCAATTAGTCAATTTGGGGTGTTGTCCAAATAAAACTTATAATGAGATATTTCCATGTTTGGATATTTTTAAAACACCTGACTTAATCCATCATTTCATTAGAGGATTCTTTGATGGTGATGGGTGGGTGTATATTGATTGCCAAAATCACCTTATTACAGGTATATGTGGACAAGAACAATTTCTTATTGAGCTTAAAAAATTACTACCGGTAAAATTACAGAATATATCTTTGTATAAGGTTGCAAATACCGAGGTGATAAGAGTATTAAAATGGGCTGTAGATAACTCTAAAATATTTTTAAATTATATATATAAGGATGCAACTATATGGTTAGATAGAAAATTTAATATATCTGCCCCTTATATTAGTAATAGTATAAGCAAATCGGTCAATATCGGTGAAACTCCTGAAATGGACAATACCGAGATAACTATAGAAACTAAAGAGTCTGTAGCATCGTAACGCGTAGAGATTGAACCTGAGAAATCAGAATAAAATATCTCCAAGAGTGACCGACCTCCTATTAGGAGGATGATGTACGCTAAGCTGGTCTGAATTGACAGACGTATCTCGAAAGAGTATGAGAGTAATCTCCAGAACTGTAAGATAAAAAGCTTACAGGATAATATAACTGATTTTTGATAATAGCCATATTACACTCAACTTTATTCTTAAAATGGGTCTGTGGTTCACACCACGTGAAATGCAGAAGGATTTGTATCGCAAAGACCCTGAAACTGGTAAAGCTAGAAATCGTCTTGATGTAGTTAAAGAAGAACTTAGAATTAGTTTGAGACCTAATCAGTATTTGCGTATTTGTGATACTGGTTTGTCTTATACTGAATTTAAGGCAATCTATATGCTGCAGAGGGATAAATATTCTAACTTAACTAGTGAGCAGCTTAAATTACTTTCTAATAAGATTCTGTATCGTTTCCAGATTCAGTGTGAAGAGCAGGCTAAGCAATGGCTTACTAAGATTGATGAAATTAATAAAGTTGCTGCAGATAAAGGTTGGGATGTAACACGTGCTGACTTGTAATAAGTTAGCATACTAGTGAAAATATTGTCATAAGTGCCAGTAATGCACGATTTATTTGAGCCTGTTTCTCGAGATGAAAGGCAGGCTCAAGCACTTAAAGCTTGGATTAAGGCTAAAGGACATGGGACTATTGTAGGATGTACGGGATTTGGTAAGACTAGGGTAGCTATAAATGCTATAACTAAATTACGATCAAAGTATCCTACAATGTCAGTACTAGTAGTAGTACCTTTTGATAACTTAAAAGAACAATGGTCTAAAGAACTTGATGAAAGAGGTTTGGGATTCAATACCGATGTAAGAGTAATGATGGGAGCATCTAAAAAAGAATGGTCTTGTGATTTACTAATTATTGATGAAGCCCATAAAATCAATAGTGAAGTTCTTAGTAATGTTCTTACAAATACTAAGTTTAAATTAATACTTGGCTTAACTGCCACTTTTGAAAGATTGGATGGAAGACATGAAATTTTAGCTAAATATGCTCCAGTTGTAGATACTATAACTATGGAGGATGCTCTCTTTAACGGATGGGTAGCTAAATATAAAGACTATGTAGTTGTTATTGATGTCCCTGATATTGATGTTTATCAGAAATATAATAAAGAATTTAATGAACACTTTGAATTCTTTCAATGGGACTTCAACAAAGTTATGTCTATGACAGGTAAAAATGGTTTTACTAATAGATGGCAATATTGTAAGGATACCTATCCTGACGATTATGCTATGCAAAAAGACTATTTAAAATCTGTCACATTTCATGCTATGGGTTTTATGAAAACTATGCAATCTAGAAAGAAGTTTGTACAAAATCATCCTGAAAAAATAAGAATAGCTAAAGAGATAATTAAGTATAGAAGTGATAAGAAAATTGTTACTTTTAATGCTAATACCGCTATGGCTGAAGCTTATAAAGAAGGATATGTTTATACTGGTAAAGAAGGTAAAAAGAAGAATAGAATAACCCTAGAAGAGTTTTCTAAAATGCCAAGTGGGGTATTAAACAGTTGTAAGATGGCAATTGAAGGCTTGGATGTACCTGATTTATCAGTAGGTATACAAACTGGTATAGATAGTAGTAAAACTAAAGCCGTGCAATCTCTCGGAAGAGTAGTACGATTAGCAAAGGGTAAACTAGGTGCTGAATTTTTTACATTAGTAATTAATGACACTGTGGAAACTAAATGGATGCAAAATGCCAAGAAGGATTCTCAGATTGAAATTATTGATGTAGAGAATTTAATGCACGTTCTTAAAGGTGAACCATACGAGCTTTATAAAAGAAAGATTAAGAATTTTACATTTAGGTTTTAAGACATTAGAAATGGAAATGTATTACACAAAGCGAGAGTATAATCAAATGAAACATGCTCTTACTAGTGAGAATAAGCGTTTGAAGAAGCAGATTGAAAAGCTTCAGAAGAAAGTAAAAGAATTAGAATACACTAAAGAGGTGGTATTCGAGCCAGATTTTGAAATGGATCCAGTGGCTGAAGAAACCGCTGAATAGATAAGTTTATAATATTCACGTAACTAGACTCTAAAGCTATAACAAGTATTACAAGTCTAGTGTTAACTAGCTAAATATGTTAATTATACGTGAAGAATTTAGAACTTAAACAGCAACTTGTATTTTGTGAAAAATATAAAATTGATGCAAATCAATTATTGTTGCTAGAAATTATTCTCATCGCTCAAGAGGGTGACGATGCAGAACTTGTCCAGCTTTATTTTCAATCAGAGGCAAAGGGAAGCCTATTGGAACAATTAATTAGATTACAAGAGGTAGGAGTAATATTAAAGTCTTATAAGTTGCCTAAGAAAGGAGAACGATTAGATTTATTTAGTATTCCTATTAATAGAAATCTTGTAAAAGACTTTTATAAGTGTTCTTTTGAATTAGGTAAAGAACTATTTGAAGAATATCCTCAATTCGGTTTTATCAATGGGAATCCAGTGGGTATACGTAGTGTTTCTAAGAAGTTTGATAGTCTAGAAGACTTTTATCGCTTCTATGGAAAGACTATTAGGTGGAAGCAGGAAACTCATGACCATATTATTGAACTAGTTAAATGGGCTCGAGAAAATAATATTCTCTGTGTAAGTCTATGTAACTTTGTAATAGATCATAGATGGGATGAATTAGAGGCTCTCCGTAATGGAGATTTAGCTAATACTAATTTTGATGCTATTAAGGTTGTATAATTAAATATTATGGCAGAGAAAATTAGTGGTTTAGAGGAATTCTTTCAATTAGTTAAAGAAGGAAGAGAAGGACACAATATAGGACTTAGTACAGGTTCACCTAAGTTAGATTTATATACTGATGGAGTTCTTCCAGGTACCTCTTATTTAATAGGAGGTGCTTCAGGTAGTGGTAAATCTACCTGGGCACTCTGGACTTATGTATATCAACCATTAATGCATTATTTAAATGGGGATAGTCCGGAGCGTGACCCTAGATGGTTATTATTCTCACTAGAGATGACTCGAAGTCAAGTATATGCTAAGTTAGTTAGTATGTACATATTTGACAATTTTGGAGTTGAATTGCGATTTAAGCAGATATTCTCTAGAGGAAAAGACTGTGTATTGTCTGATGAAGAGTATGAACTCTTAACTAGAAGTGCTGACTTTATTAAAATTCTTGATGAAAGATTGTCTTTTTATGAAGGCAGTCTTACAGAAGCAGTCTATTTAAAGGAGGTAAACGAGGAATTATTAAAGTGGGGTAAATTTGAGAATGGTAAATACATTCCAAATAATCCTAATATGTTCTTAGGTATTATGATTGACCATATGACCTTGGTAAAGGCAAGTGGCGGTCGAACTAAGAAAGATGAAATTGATGCAATTTCTAGAGATTCTGTTCAAATCAGAAATAATACTAAAATTGTATCTCCTATAATGATTTCTCAGTTTAATAGAAATGCTAATGGTCAAGAGAGAATGAAACAAGGTCTGCAAGACCCATCTATGGAAGACTATAAAGATAGTGGATCATTACTTGAGGATTCACAAGTGGCTATAGGTTTATTTAGTCCACATAAATATAAATTATCTACTTATAAGAAATATAATATCAAGATACTAGAGCAGTGTTTTATTGGTGTATTTATCTTAAAGAGTAGATTTGGTTCTTCAGACTTAATGATTCCTACTGGTTTTTATGGTGATTGTAGTCATTATGCAGATTTACCTAAACCTGAGAATATATTTGACTGGGAGAAATATACTAGTCCTAATTATTTATTAGAAGATGGTGTTCAGCAATTAAATGTTGAACTTAATCATATAGATGAAGAAGAAATAGATGATAATAATCAAAATTCTAAATATTCATTTATATTATGAGTAATCTTATTTGCTTGGCAGGTTTATCAAATAGTGGAAAATCAACTAGTTTACGCACCCTTGACCCAGAATCTACGTTTATTATAAGTTGTACTAATAAACAACTTCAAATTCCAGGATTTCGTAAGAAGTATCCTAAGGTAGCCATTAAAGATAAAAAGCTCATTGGCAATTGGTATATTCAGAATAATTATACTAAAATTGAGAATGTGTTGCATATGATTTCTGACTCACGTCCAGATATAAAGGTGATAGTTCTTGATGATATTAATTATTTGTTATCTAATGAAACCTTTGAGAATGCTACTACCAAGGGATATGAGAAGTTTACATTAATGGCAAAGAATTATTATGATTTGCTGGCAGAGTGTCAACTTCTTCGTGATGATTTAACTATTGTAGTTATTTCACATACTGAAAATTTTGGAACTGATTTGGACCCACAATATCGTCTTTGGACAACTGGTAAGATGTTAACTAACCAGATTAATTTGGATGGAATGTTTTCATACATTATTTATTCAGAAAGAATTGTGGACGATGTAGATGGGGAAGTACACTATCGTTTTAAGACTAGAACAGATGGTAATGATACTTGTAGAAGTGTGGCAGGCTGTTTTGATGAAAAATATATTGAGCCTGATATGAAACTAGTTATAGATACTATCAATGCATTTGAAAACGAAGATTAAGACTATTTAACTAACTAATTAACTAATTATTGAATATATGAAGCTGGACATTGTAATGCACTATTCTGTTGATGAGAAGACAGGAGAAATCACTTTTATTGGTAAAGATGAGATTAAGGTAGATACTGCTAAGAAAACTACTACCTCTAGAAAGAGTTCTACTAAGAAAGATGAAAATCCCGAGCCTATTGTAACACTTGATTCTACTAAATTAACGCTTACCCAAGGAGCAGTTGATTTATTACAAGTCTGTGAAGATTGTCGTATAGACATCAAGTATGATAAGAAGGGCAAACAGCTGCTTCCAAAGATTGGAACAGATGCTGCTTTTAAATCTAAGGGAGGTAATTTGCTTTCAGGTAAGAATACTGTAAGATATGGAGGCGCTAATAATAAGAAGTTAGCAGGATATGGTACTACCTTTAAAATGGAACCAACTGAAGATGAGGGTATTTATTGGCTTGTAGGAGACAAAATGCCTGAAGAACAAGAGGTTCCAAAAGAGTTAGTTAATATTGAGGACGAACTTGATATAACTAACTTGGATGATATAGAAGAGGAATCTACAGACTTATCGGGTCTGAGTTATACTCTCTAATAAATAGAGTTAATTAAATATATTAGATAACAATTAATTTATTAGATTATGATTACTTAAATTTTGAAAATTATATAATATATGTCATTTAATTTTGCTATTTCATCTGATTCTGCAGTTCGTAACAGTCGTCGTCCACTTGCACCATGGGAGATCCATGATGTAAAGTTTAAGGGAGCTGAAATTCGTGAGTTTAACGGTAAGAAAGACCCTAATGCTCATTACAAGTTGCTCTCTATTAAATATGAGAATGAGGACGGCTACTTTAATGTAGATTTGTTCTTCCCTAAAGAGGGTGATGATGTACGACCAGAATTTGATGGTGCTAATGGTGGTAAGGTTCAGATGGCTTCCTCATTTGAAACCACTATGGCAATAGTAAAACAGACTGCACAGGTTCTTAACCCTAAAGGTTTTGAACAGATGCAAAAGCTGAGTGTTAAGTTTAAGAGCTTTGATGATGTTGCAAAGACTTTCATTAAAGTAACTACACCAGCTATTGATACAGATATTAAAATTAAATTGACAGGTAAGAATCGTGATGGTAAGGTAGTTGCTCAGATTCCACGTATCTTGGCTTTGAATAAGGAGGGAGAAGCATTTATTTGTGACAATTATATTGGTCCAAAGCTCTTCTGGTCTGATTATGAGGCTGGCAAGCGTGATGAGTATTTGAAGTCAACTCCTACTGACCCAGATAAGGCTGTCGCAGATACAGCAGGAGTAGATGAAGCTCCTAAGGACGATTTGGATCTCGATAGCTTGCTTTAATTAAATAATTCTCTATGGACTTTAGTTTTGAACCTAAAGTTACTAGGGAGTTTCTTCTAAGTGAAAACAATGAGGAGACATATATGAGTTATTATCTAGGAATACCTGTAGATAAAGGCTTGTATGTGTCCCCTCTACGTTCTGACCATCATAAAACTTGTGGATTTTTTAGGGGTAAATCTGGCAGACTTTACTTTAAGGACTTTGCTACTGGAGAGTGCTTTGCCTTTGAAAATGTTGTAATGAAGAAGTTTAATTGTAATTATCATGAGGCTCTAAGAATTATAGCTAAAGACTTTGGGTTTATTAAGGGAGAATCTCCTGTATCTAAACCTGTAGTTAAGCAAGCTGAATTTAAAGGAGACAAACAAACTTTCATTCAAATAGAGGCACAAGAATTTTCAGAGGAAGAACTAAAATGGTGGAATCAGTATGGTATAACTAAACCCATATTAAATAAGTATAGAATATTTAGTTGCAGAACAGTCTTTTTAAATGGTTCTATAGTTAGCCAGTCTACTCCAAAGTGTCCTAGTTACGGATACTATTTTGGAAAGAAAGAACATGTAGAACAGTGGAAGATATATTATCCGAAAAGGTCTGATTATAGATTTATAGGTAATATATCTACTAAAACTATTCAAGGTTATAGACAATTACCTAAGAATGGTAAGTTATTAGTAATAACTAAGAGTTTAAAAGATTGTGCTTGTTTATATGGTATGGGAATACCTGCATGTGCCCCACAAAGTGAAACTCAATTTATTTCTAATACTATCTTAGAAGATTTAAGGCAACGATTTGATAAAATAGTACTTTTATTTGATTCAGACCTTACAGGAGTACATTACACTAATGTACTGCGTAGAAAATACGATTTCTTAATTCCTTGTATTATACCTAGAAGATATGGTGCTAAGGATATTAGTGATTTCTATAAGAAGTATGGGAGAGAAAAGACTATTGAATTTATTAAAGAATCTATTAAATATATAAAAGAATGGGAAAGACATAGGTGAATACTAGTGTAACAGTAAAATATAAGAATGGTGACACACAAACATTCCAAACAATAGAAGAAGCTTCCGAAGTAACTAAATTGACAGTTAATTCAATTAAGTCTAGAGCTAATAAGCCTGGCTCTGGGGCTAAATCTAAAGATGGAATGACATTTCAATGGGCAGATCCTGCTGTTAGGAGGAGTCTTACTGCCAAAAAGAGTAAGAAAAAGGGGTCTAGCTTTGAACTTGATATTGTGCATAAGTTAAGGGAAATTGGATACCCTAATTGTATGACTAGCCGTAATAAAGATAAAACTTTGGACGCTAACAAAGTAGACATTTGTGATGAGGAAGTTCCTTGTTATATACAAGCTAAATATACTCAGAACATGCCTAATTACTTCACAATTAGAGATGCTTGCAGTTTAAAAGACAAGCCATTTGTAATGTGCTGGAAGAAAGCAGGCAAAGATGGAGAACAGAGTCCTGGTACAGTTGCCGTTATACCAATAGATTACTTTTACCAACTAATTAGTAAATAAAATGAATACTTATTTGATTCCTTGGAGTACTTCAGGAGAGTGTGATATTCTCAAAATTACTGCAAATAGTTATGAAGACTGTGTAGATAAAGTAATTAAACATTATGCAGAAGAGTTCGATTCAGACGCTTTAGCAGGATGTATGGATTATGAAGAGTTTATGCAGTTGATGTGGGATAATCACGACATTTTCTTGGGCAGCATTCATGAAATTGAGGAATATGAATAATTTGCGTATTGCACTAGATATAGATGATACCATTTTAAAGTGGTTTGAGGCTTATCAAAAACGTTTTCCTGGTGAACGTAATTTAGTGCAACATATAATTACCAGAAATGTACGTAAGTTAAAATATGATAGAGAATTTTGGGAGAATCTAGAACTATTAGAGCGTCCTAATTTTGAACCTCATATTTACTCAACTAAGCGTATAAATCAAAAGAGTTACACTCGTAATTCTTTAATTAAAAATGGTCTACCAATAAAGCCTATTTATCAGACTTATAACCAAAATGGTAATAAAGCTGATAAAATAAAGGGCAGGTGTGATGTTCTTATAGATGATAGTTTGTTTAATGTAACTAAAGCTATACAGAGTGGATTACCTGCTCTTCTTATTGATAGACCACACAATCAAAATGTGGAGTGTGAATTTCGCATTTATAACTTAGATTATGAAGAAATCCTAGATGCATATATAAATGAGTTAAATGTCTTAGGATGGCAAAATTAAGAGACTTAGTCAAACTTACTCCATTAATTGACACTCTTAAGTTAGTTAAAATTGATGATGCAGAGTATTTCTCTTCTAAGTATGGAAGTTACATAAGTAATTCAAGACTAGGATTACTCAATCCATTTCAAGGAGGTTCAACAGATGCCTTCTTTGCAGGGTTCAAAGACGAAGGATTTGTCTCTAGTTTAGTTATAGGTTCTGCAGTTCATTGCCTCACTTTGCAGGGTGAGAGTTTTGAACTTGCTCCCGCTCTAGGAAAACCTACTGCTAAACTGGGAGCTATGGCAGATGAACTTTATCCAGTATGGTTGCAACATCCTATTAGAACCTCTGATATTGAGGAAGCTTCAAGTAAGGTTAATTACTATAAAAATAAGCTCACTCCAGATATTATTAAAAAGGTAAATGAGCAATGTATTCCATATTGGAAAGCTAGAAAGAATGCACAATTAAATAGTACCAAAGAAATTGTCTATTTAGATGATAAAAGTCGTGATACTGTATATAATTGTGTAGAAGCATTAACTAAGAATCCACAGATTCAAGAGTTACTTAATCCTTCAGGACTCTTAGACCCTCCTCTTTCTATGAACGAACAAGCATTTCTGTTAGATATAGAAGCTGAATGTGCTAATGGTAAGAAAACAGTATTACACTTAAAAGCTAAGCTTGATAATTTCACTATTGATACGGAGCAAGACATTATTACTGTAAATGATGTTAAAACTATTAGTAAAGTAGTGTCAGCTATTGATGATAATATCAATAGGTATCATTATAGCAGAGAATTAGCTGAATATTTATATCTATTAAATTTATATGTAGCAAAGGAGTATAATATATCAAAACCTTCAATAAAGGCTAATTATTTAGTAGTATCTACCATTCCACAATACTATACTAAAGTTAGACCTGTAACTAATAAGGAAATACAAGAAGGTATGTATGAATTGGGAACTTTGTTACGTCATGTAGCATATTTAATTTGCTATAAAGGATATTCTCTTTAATGGAACTTAAAGATTTAGACTTTGATAAGACTCTAGCAATATATAAAAAGTTCTTTAGTGTCCATTTTTTAAATAGTAACTTAGGTGATAAATTAGCTGTAATAGCTTTAACCTGTTATATAACTAATGAACTCAGGAAAAAAGACAAGAAAGTCACTTGTTATGATGTTTTATTAAAGGCGGGAAAAGATTTTGGAAAGGAAGAAAAGGAAACCTTTCTGAAATCACTTGGTGCTATTTGTGAGGACTTTATGTATGGAGTTAAAGACTTCCCAGACTATGGAGTACCTCTCAAAGATATGCCAAAACAGCTTAAAAAGTTATTAGATTCTTATGTACCGTTTTGATAATATTTTATCAAAAATCTGTACAATTATTTAGATTAACATTAATTAACACTATAATCCTTGGATAATTTCCTAAATGGATTATTGTTGTTTACATCAGTCAAGAAAACTGGTTTTAGATAAGTATTTCGTAGATGATATGAAAATGATTAATGTTTAATAAGGATTTAATAATTATGAGTACAAAGGTTTTGAATTTTAAGAGTGTAACAGTATCAGCAGAGTCTAAGGATGCAGCAATTGCAAACATTGAAGAGCAGTATTTCCATATTAACGGTGATGCAACTCAGGCTTATAAGAATGCAAAGGCTAAGCATCAGGGTATTTGGACAGAGCGTGACGATAAGGCATTTAAGCTGGATTATTTAGAGAAGAAAGGCAAGAGCTGTCCAGGTGCTGGTTATATTATCGTAGTAGAGGCTGCTATTGGTGACACTCGTGAGCGTCCATATAAGATTGAAGATGTAAAGAGTGAAGGTAAGAGAAAGTTTAAGTCAATGTACAAGTGGATTGACGCTGAAGGTAAGACAGTATGCCAGGTTGATACTAATAAGGCAGATGCTAAGAATGCAATCAAGGAACTCTATAAGAGTGGTGCATTTAGAGGTGATGCTAAGTTGGTAAAGACAAAGGATGTAGTAGAGGGTAATGCAGTTGTAGCTACAGCTAAGTATACTCCTTCTAAGAATACTAAGCCAGGTTCATACATTGCTTTTGGTATTGAGAATGCGTAATAATATATTGAATAACTAACACTATTGTTAGAATTAAGTAAGGTGATTGTCCGTGAGGATAGTCACCTTTTTTCTTTTAGATACATTAATAGCTAGATTACTTTAAATAATTAAGTAATTAAATTAAATGCAAGTAACTTTAGAGCAACTTTATTCAGGAAAAGCCACTAGAATTAAAGAAAAGGAGTATTTCACAACTGAGCAATATGTAATGCCATTTATAGACAGAATGTCTAAATTTACAGACAAGTTTGAAATTCAGGTTAAGCCTGCAGATCAAATTAGTCTAACTAATGATGGTGAAGTTAATTTTGAAAATATTGTATATAATAGAGTATGGGTAGAAGCACAACTTCCAGGAGAATATGCTTATGAAGGTCATACTCAGTCCGTTAGTCTTCTGTATGCTTTGGATACCCGTAAACCAGTGTATAAGATATTTCAAAATGCAGTGCGTAGTGCTTGTTTAAATATGTGTGTATTCTCTCCAAATATGCTGCAAGTTAGAGAACTAGAACCTGAGACAGCTATGGAATATACCTTTGTAAATCAAGTTATGGAAATGACTGATAACACAAAGGTGATGTTGGAGAATCTAGCTAATACATATATTAAGAGAAATGAACTCTATGATAATTTAGGACATTGGGTAGATAATTGTATTAGTAGCAAATTTAATTCGGGATTTGGTACTGTAAAGTTGGCAGAATCTACAGCTATTGATGCTTATAAGAAATTAGTAATTGACGAGAAGTCTGACTATTTTGTACCTAATAATGAGGATATTTGTATGTTCGATGCCTATCAGGCATTTACAGACATCATTACTCATGATAAGGGTAGAGATATAGTTAATAAATTTGAGAAGATTTATTTAGTTAAAGACATTCTAGGTATTAAATAAAGAAATATTTGGAATTAGCTAAATAATAAAATATAGTATAGATTCAGTAATAATTAGATGTTTATAAAAAGATTACACTTTTAACGGCTTAATAGCTTATTTAAACATTTAACAATGAAAAAGGAAACCAGAAATCGTATTGAGAAAGTATTGAACTATGCCAAGGAGAATAATTGTAGTATAAAGGCAGCTTGTACTGCAAAGAACTATAATTATAGTACTTTAATGAATACTATTAAATATACTCGTAATATTGGCAAAGATGAGGACATTATTTCTCTATATGATTCTGTAAAGAAGCCTACAGGTAATTCTGTAGAGCATATTGATACTGATGAAAGAGCTGAGACTGAACAGATTCGTAATGAGGATGGTACAATAGTTAGTTACAGATTTAAGGTATTTCGTCGTGATAAGACTCCTGTGATAGGAGCCTTAACTAGAGATGAAATGAATCTTATCTATAGACTTTATTCTTATTATGGTTCTAGTCTCACACAGCGACAAGTAAGTAGACATTTTCCTGATTATTCTTTAGTTGATTTTAAGAGAATCTTACGTGCTTTTAATATAACTAAAGCCTCTAGTCCCTTTGCTCCTCATATAATTGAAGAGCATACACCGGAAGAGCTTCAGGAAATGCAACTTAGAGAGAAGGAGAATGATTTCTTAAAAGCTGTGGAAAAGAATGAGGTGAGAGACCTCAGACAACTAGTTATTAAACTTACTAAGGAACAAATGAAAAGTTCTATTAGTGAGGAGAAACTAATTCAATTAATTAAAGAAACTAATAAAGACTATAAAGAGCTTCCAGTTAACATTAATAGTGGTAATCCAACATATCCAGTATTGATTATATGGTTGTCTGATTTACATATTGGAGCTTATAATGCTAAGTATAGTAGTTTCGTAACTCTTCCTAATTATGATAAAGAAGAGATTAAGGCTAGATTAACTAAGATTGTACGAACATTTGCAGGACAGTCTTATGGAGCAGTTTATGTAGTTAATCTTGGTGACTCCATCGATGGCTATAACAAGGAAACTACTAGAGGAGGACATCAACTTCCTGAGGTAATGGATGATAAAGAAATTAGTGAGACTTATATAGAGTGTATGATGGAGTTCTTTAAGTCTCTTAAAGCTAATGTGAAAAGTGATGGGTTTAATTATCTCTGTATCGGTGAGAGTAATCATGATGGCAATTGGGGATGGTTAAATAATAAGTTATTAGCTGCATATTTAGCTAATGAAGGGGTTAAGAGTTTTATTAGCAACTTTCCCATTGACCATTTCACTATTGGTAAGCACTCATGGATTTTCATGCACGGCAAAGACAATAACAATCAGTCTCGCCAATTTCCACTTACACTTAACCCTCAAACTGAATTATATTTTGCTAACTATATAGCAGAACAGAATATTAGTAATGAATATATCTATGTAGTAAAAGGTGATTTACATAATTATGCTTATACTACAGGTAAGCAGTTTGATTATATTTCAGTAGGTAGTATGTATGGAAGCAGCAATTATATTGTTGCTAATTTTGGACATACTAAATGGAGTATTAATTATTCTGTAGTTACAGAATATAATATGTTGATGGGAACAGTTAAAGGAAATAACTAGATTAGCATTTAATAAGGAAAATAAACACTGTATGTTGACAAGAACTGATATTTTAAATGAGGCAATTCATAAATGCTTGGTTGAAATGTATAAATGGTCTCAACCAGCTATAGACTTAGATAAACTTATTGCAGATGGATATAAAGATTCTGAGGAAGATCCCTTATATAAGAAACACTATTTATCAGAAAAGAATTTCATCTATCTTGGAGACGTATACAAAGATGCTTATGGAATTACTGATAATTGGAATGATACTTTTGAATTACTAATAGACTATTTAGTTAAGGGAGGTATGGAAGACGACTATAAACCGGCTACTGAAGATAGACCTGCTTATAGAGATTATAAAAAGGTTCCTGCGTTAGATACATTAATTGGTAAGGAAGCTACTGATAAGTGTCTGGAACATATTAAGAAATGTCAGAATTTCTATTGTGGACATTCTAGAGAAGTAAATCAGTTTGATATAACTATGGCTTTAATGGTAGGAAGTCCTAATTCTAATGCTGAGTATGTAACAAAGTATTGGCAATCTCATGGAAGACCTGATTTTGTCATTAAAGATTTCAAGATTGACGATATTATCTATGATGATGAGTATCCTACTGTAGATGAATTTTTAGAGTCTTTAAAATAAATAGTATGAAAGATATTATATTGCCAAGTGAAACCTCAGATGCTATTGATTTAGGTGCTATTGATGATAATACCGGAGGTATAGTTATATCTTATAAAGGTAATGATGCTGTTGGTTACATAGCTTATACATGTGGGGAAGCTTCCCCTTGGGCGTTCTTCAATACTATAGATAATACTATAATGGTTAAAAATATTCAAAGGGATGATTACGCTGAAGAATCCCTAACTGATTTAGTTAAAAGACTTGTAAAGGATAAAGTTGCTGATAGTTTTAAACTCATTAATTTCACAATAGATTTAGATAACTATAATCCAGATAAATCATCTTCAGATACTAAAAAATTAATGAATAAAAAGAATATATGGTCATTATAAAAAGAGACGGAACAAAGGAAGAATTTAATGCAGATAAAGTATTTAATGCTTTAGCTAAAGCATTTGAAGCTTGTGGTTATACTTCTGTTGAAAATGTTATTCGAGATATGATTTCTGAGATGAGTTTCTGGGATAATATTACTGTAGAAGAAATTCAAGACGAAGTAGAAGAAACTTTATATAATTACGAATATTTTGATGTAGCTAGAGCTTATTCTATTTTATAGAGAAGAACACAAGAAAGCTAGATTTATTAGAAGTAGACTTAATTATATGGACACTTATAAAGATTCCAGTGTAAATGCATCCACTTCCTCGGAAACGGATGCTAATGCTAATGTTGCTTCTAAGAATGTGGCGAATCTTGAGGGTGAAGTATATAAAGTAACTAATAGAATTATCCAAAGACAGCGAATGAAGGATGAACTTAATAAATTGTATCCAGGTCAAGAACTTGGAAGACAATATATTAAGGATCTAGAAAATCATATTATTTATACTCATGATGAGGCTAGTACTCCAGTACTTAAACCTTATTGTAAAGCAGTTACATTATATCCATTAATGCTTGAAGGTGTAGGTAATATTGATGGAGTTACTCCTAGTGCTCCAAATGATATTCAATCTTTTAGTGGTCAGGTAACTAATGCTGTATTTTTGTTTAGCTCTCAGTGTAAAGGAGCTGTAGCTCTTGGTGATTATTTTATAGCCCTTAATTATTATGTAATTCAAGAGTTTGGTCCTGTATGGTATGATAAAGTAGATGAGGTTGTAACTAATTCTCATTTCTTACATCAGTATACTGTTGGACATTATATCCGAAAGGGTATGAAACAGTTTATTTATGGTGTAAATCAACCTGCTGGCAATAGAAGCTATAATTCACCTTTTTCCAACGTTTCTTTTTACGATAAAATATATTTTAAATCACTCTTTGGAGAATTTTATTATCCGGATGGAACACAACCTGAATGGAATGCTATAGATAAGTTGCAGAGAATCTTTATGCAGCTTTTAAGAGAGATTAGATTAATTAAACCTCTCACATTCCCAGTAACTACTATGGCTCTTGTACATAATGGTAAAGAATATCTTGACCCTGAGTATAAAGAGTTATGTGCTGAAGAATGGGCTAAGGGTGGAAGTTTCTTCTGCTATACTAGTGACAATCCTACATCTTTAGCTAGTTGCTGCAGAGTCTTAAATGAAATGTCTGATAATACCTTTAGTTCTACTACAGGTATGACTGGAGTTATGACTGGTTCTTGTAATGTAATTACTCTTAATATTAATAGAATTGTTCAGGATTGGATAAAATCACCTTTAACTCCTGATGAGTTGGATTCTGGTGAGGAATGGGCAAATAAATTTAAACAATACTTAATTCCAATTCTTAAAAGAGTATATAAGTATCATATTGCATATAAGACAATGCTTTATGAAATGGAGGATGCTAAAATGTTCTCTGATTGTAATGCAGGATATATTTATATGCGTAAATTGTATTCTACTATCGGATTGATAGGTTACTGTGAAGCTGCACAATTCTTAGGACTATCTGTATCTAATAATGATGCATATAAAGATTTCCTTAAACTAGTATTTGGTACTATTAAAGAAGAAAATAAGAAAAATTCTATCCACGATAATAAGAGACCATTCCTATTTAATAGTGAAGCTATTCCAGGAGAAGGATTGGGTGTAAAAACTCTATAATTGGGATAAGAAAGATGGTTATGCAGTGCCTGAAAATCAGAATCTGTATAATTGTTATTTCTATAATCCATGGGATGAGACCTCTATTCTTGATAAATTTAAGCTTCATGGTAGAGGGGTAGCTCAGTATTGTGATGGAGGTCAGGCTTTGCATGCAAATCTCGATGCCCATTTAAGTAAGTATCAGTATTTACACCTGTTGGATGTGGCTAAAGATGAAGGTACTAGTTATTTCTACATTTAATATCCCAATGTCTCAATGTAGAGAATGTGGACATGTAGTAAATGCTCCTATTGACGAGTGCCCTATTTGCCATTGTAGACATATAAAGTATTATACTAGAATTATTGGGTGAAAATAAACGCCCCTTATAACAGTAATGTTATAATGAAAACGCAGAATATGCTGGAAACCCCTTAGAGCCTAAGTATATTTGAATTTAATTCAAAAATGAACAAGTCTTAGGATTGGGGCAATCAGCAGACATATAAATTGTTAATTTATGTTAAGTCTATTGTATTATATGCAAGTCGTGTATATATTTGACATAGATAAAATTTATGGGTCTCAGAGACTATCAATGCGCAACCTATTAGGTTGATGGTATAGTCCACTCCCTTATTATTAACATAATTTTGACAATATGAGAAAAATAACTGAAGAACGCTTTTGTGAAGTATGTGGTGTATCATCAAAATTTAAGCAAGTAAGTTTTAATAACTTAGCTGGAAAAAACACTTTGTCTTAAACATGCAAGACAGTTTAAAAATCATGGAGAATTTAAAGATTCTAATCCAAGAGGTGTATTTGATGATAATGAAATTAGATTAAAGGATAATTTTGCAGAAATAGATACTTATGATTCTTACGGAAATGTTATGGAAACATTTATCTTGGATATAGATGACATTCCAAAATTAGAAGGACATAAATGGAGAACTGTTTATAAAAATGATAAACCATATTTATTTACAGGAAACCAGAAAAAAGAACGTATATATTTTCATAGACTAGTACTCCCCACTGATAAACAAGTAGACCATATAAGTGGTGATACTCGTGATAATAGAAAATCTAATCTTAGAGAAGTTAACTATTCAAGAAAATATGTTAAATCTGTACAAAAAGAAATCTACTAATACTTCCGGAATACGAGGAGTCTCTTTTTGTAAGAGAGATAACAAATGGAAAAACTGATTTTACTTATATGAAACAAAGATATTATATGAAAGAATATACATTAAAAGAAGAAGCGGTATATCAAAGATATCTTTGCGAAGTATATATGTTAAAATCATATAGAAATGAAGCTAATGATTCAGTATATAAATCTTATATTGATAAAATTTCAAATGAGCGAAAAGCTGAAATAAAAGATTATGTTATTAATAAATTAAATATCTCGAAAGAGAGGGTATAAAGGATTTAGTGTGTGTAGACAATTGGAGTAATCCTAGACAGTTAGAATTTGCAGTACGTAAGTACAAGAGTGGAGATAGAAGCTATAATTCACCTTTCTCTAATGTTTCTTTTTACGATAAAATATATGTTAAATCACTCTTTGGAGAATTTTATTATCCGGATGGAACACAACCTGAATGGAATGCTATAGATAAGTTGCAGAGAATCTTTATGTAGCTTTTAAGAGAGATTAGATTAATTAAACCTCTCACATTCCCAGTAACTACTATGGCTCTTGTACATAATGGTAAAGAATATCTTGACCCTGAGTATAAAGAGTTATGTGCTGAAGAATGGGCTAAGGGTGGAAGTTTCTTCTGCTATACTAGTGACAATCCTACATCTTTAGCTAGTTGCTGCAGAGTCTTAAATGAAATGTCTGATAATACCTTTAGTTCTACTACAGGTATGACTGGAGTTATGACTGGTTCTTGTAATGTAATTACTCTTAATATTAATAGAATTGTTCAGGATTGGATAAAATCACCTTTAACTCCTGATGAGTTGGATTCTGGTGAGGAATGGGCAAATAAATTTAAACAATACTTAATTCCAATTCTTAAAAGAGTATATAAGTATCATATTGCATATAATACAATAGACTTAACATAAATTAACAATTTATATGTCTGCTGATTGCCCAATCCTAAGACTTGTTCATTTTTGAATTAAATTCAAATATACTTAGGTCTCTAAGGGGTTTCCAGCATATTCTGGCGTTTTCATTATAACATTACTGTTATAAGGGGCGTTTATTTTCACCCAATAATTCTAGTATAATACTTTATATGTCTAACAATGGCAAATAGGGCACTCGTCAATAGGAGCATTTACTACATGTCCACATTCTACTACATTAGAGACAGAAATCGATTTTTAATGAAAGAATTATTGAAATTTGAAGCAGAATGGTGTGGTCAGTGTAAAGCTCTTAAACCTACATTAAATAATGTGCTTAAAGACTTTCCTGATGTTAAGTTAACTATAGTAGATTGTGAGACTGAGGAGCAGACTACATTAAAGTATCAGATTAGAAGTATGCCTACTCTTATTTATTTAGTAGACGGAGTAGAAGTAGGGAGATTGTCTGGAGCAGTTCCAGCTAATAAGATAAAGGAATTACTTAGTAAATAATGGAAATAACATTAGTTAAAGAAGAAACACTTGATGAAGAAGCTCTAAGAGACTTTATCAATCAAGAATTTTACACTAAAAACATAGATGAGATTTTAGACTATTTAGAAACCGACAAAGGACTTGAATATCTAGAATCTTGTGTATGTAATTTGGTAGGTGAGGTTGGTATGCAAATAGATGACTCTACCTATC
>CYGL01000023.1_pt1 | contig 74852 bp, 114 predicted proteins | sample 485531 | NCBI WGS metagenome assembly CYGL01 (sample SAMEA3497897, study PRJEB9818) | human gut metagenome | reverse complement strand
ATTTTTTTTACTAATTCTAAATACACGATGATTAATTGTAACTAATTGACCAGGTTTGTATTTCTTATGAGTACCAGATGTCTTCTGTATGTTCTTCTTTGTCGAATTCATTCATGCTATTCTATTTTTAAAGATAATACAATAATTGTAGCACTAATTGCTATTGCTGAAATACTGCATAGAAACATTATTAGTATTACGCTAATGTAGTCTTCTATTGTTTTCATACTTTATGCTTTTCTGTTTTTAAACATAATACAATAAGTATAATACCAACTACTATTGCTATAATACCATATGTTAACGCCTGTAGTATTATACTTGTTTTAAACAATAGATATCCTGATATTGTTATCGTTGTAACTACGCCTATTACAAATAGTATAATACCACATCCTAACATTGGGTCTGGACCAGGTATACCTGTAACATCAATACCTTCTTCCATTACTCAGTTTCTAGCATATCAACTGCACTTTTGGCATTCAAGTAATCTGCACCATAATCTGTCTCAAGGTCTGTATCCATGAGGTCAAGATTACGTGTACCGTCGAGAGAGTCTAAAAGCGTCTCAGTACATTTATAATACTCTTTATACGCTTCAATCTTTTTCTCTGCTTTTTTGCCCTTACCTGTATGGTAGTTAGACATAAAGCAGGCACCAATAATACAACCTACTATAACTCCTATTAATAAGAGGTTAAGGTTGTCCATAAAACCATGAATTTTGTTTTTGTCCATATTATATATATTTTGATTAATAATCTATAAAAATGGTATATCTATTCTCACGAACCAATATACCTGCATGGAAATAAAACCTGTTGTGTAACTAAAAAAATGATTTGATAAAAAGGTTGAGTGGTTACTGGACTCGAACCGTCGCTTATAGCCAAGTACAATATTTATATAATAAACTTGTACATAGTATGCCCTCTTGCTACTCTTGCAAGTGCGTAATAACCACTATCCGTCTCTCCAGACTGTCATAGAGAGCTAAAACCACTAAAAGGCTCTTTTATGCACCCCCTGCAGGTAGGCTGATCACCTTAGCTCTCGTTGTGTAATTCGCGACAATACACCCCACAATATTCTTCCCTCTGTGTTCTACAATCGACATCTTATAGCTTTGCAAGTACCATAAGCACGTGTTGTAGTGCGTGGGCTTGGGACCACAAATGCCACATTACTACCTACGATTTGTCACGTTAGCGTAGGCGCTCCGTCATCCTTGTTTATATACCGCATGAGATAGCGGTTTATCAACAACTGTCTTCACAGATAATTGTTAATGATGTCTAGAAAGATACTTACTAATAATGAATATCAGACTACACTAGGATGCAATATATTCTACTGTAGTTTCGTCTAGGTCTCATCAGTGATTATGTTATCCTCTCCCTAGCTGAGTTTAAATAAAAATGTACCACTATCTTCACAGACCATGGTACACATACATACTGATTATTTGCTATTTACCACTCTTGGCAAAAACCTCTCAGATTTGTGCAATCAATTGTATATGGAGTCTTAATGTCTATTTGTCTTAAATAAACATATCACTATCTTCACAGACAATGATATGTATCATGCCAATGTTGCTACGCTTAGCAATTAGTAACCTATTATAAATGAGCATATCGATAACAGTTTCATCATACCGGATCGTCCGGCACGCAGTCCTTTCTGCGTATTAAATTAAGTAATATGTCGCTCATTTGCTTAGGCATTTATATATATGAAATCTTTTTTTATTTGTCTTTCCAAATGCCAATGCTTGTTTATACTCTTGCATATAGAGTTATACTGTACATTTAATCAATGTATCATTAGTACTTCTACATAATTTTCGTTCTTTATGTATATAGTACCAGACTTCTTTAATGATAAAGCAAATTTATCTGCTAAATCATTATTATGGAATATTATTCCAATACCACTTGTTAATATTGAGCAGCTTTGGATTCCATAGTTTACTTTCCCGTTCTCAATTATTGTTTTCATATTGATTATAATATTTATTGATTAAATTTCGTATAATTAATGTTAGATATAAAAACTCAAAAAACAAGCGACGTACGCCTCTCGGCATACGCGCTCATTTTTGTTATTCATCGTCATCGGCTTCACCATCATCTTCTGGCTCCGGTTCTGGTTCTGGAGTATCGACTTTGGCTTTCGCTTTTGTCTCTATTCCTGCTTCCTCTAATGGATACAAGAACGATGCAATCTGTTGACCCATGACTGTGTCAGGATCTTCTCCTGGAGCCCAGTCATATGCTGTCTCACCATCCTCACCAGTAGTTCTCTGCATTCTACAGCATATTGATACTGTAGTATACAACTTGATTTTGCCGTTACGACCAACGATCCAATCTCCAGGCTTGTGTATTACATTGCCCTTTGAATCCTTCACATTTGATGTGTACTTTCTTACCATTGGCTGTGGAAGAACTTTGCTCATGAATACGACACCCTTGATCTGTTTCATCTTAGGGTTCTCGATATCATCGCCCTGGATAGTATAGTCTTTCGACTTATCCAACTTCTCGTCTTCTCCAAGGCATTTAGCCTTAAAGAGATTCTTCCACGCCTCAAATGCTCTATGAGTCTTTGAAGTGTCCATGATAATGTACTGTCCAGCTGTTGCGTAGAAATCGTCTGGATCTTCAAGTTCCAGAGAAATGTACCAATTGCTAGAATTTGTCACACCTTCGATCTTGTTTGCATTCTTAATATGCTTAAGAGATGCACTTACAACGTCATACGTAATCATAACTTTGAGAATTTATATGTTTTACAATTTTGTTAAATACGCTATATATTAACACCATTGCTGGTTATCCCCTTTAAGGACATCATAGGATTTGGGTGTGTTGGAGATTATTTTATCCCCATCCTCACTCATTCCTAATAGCATACATCCCGCTGATCTTCCGAATGCCGGAGGCCAGGCGGGACGCCTGCACTGCGTAGCAGTGGAAAGTGTTTGGGAGAGACTGTGCGTATAATTGATGATAGATCTGAAAGTGATTTTAAAAAAAGACCCGACACATTTCTGTGCCAGGCCTTAATACTAGAAATCGAACTCAATACGTGTTCTCGAAGGACTACCATCACACAAGTGACGACACTCGTGCATGAAGCCATTTTCTTTAACGGCATTATAATCATTCAAGAACTCAACAGCATACTCAGTATTAACTGCATTGTAAATAAGCTCTGTATGCATACCTAAGAAGTCTTCTACTGATACATTTTGTTCCCCGAGGCAGTCTGCTAATGCGCAGATAAATGCCAATTCTAATCTACCTTTATCCATTAACTATCATTTCCACCACACGAGAGCTGAAATTCTAACGGCTTTAATTGTTATTTACTATGTTATAAATGTGTTCTTCATAGTATAGATTATAGGTTAACTATTCTTCCTCATCAGCTACATCATCCTTGCTGTCTTTAGCAGGCTTACTAGATAATATAGACATTGGGAAGTAAATGCGACCAATCATCTTCTGAATGATCACTTCAGGATCGAATGCCCATACGAGCTCTCCATCCTCACCACGTGCTACTTTGTAGCTCACAACTTTCACCTTAGTATAAACCTTGGTATTGCCAGTCTTGTCTACAATAGTGTCACCAACATTGTGAATTAGATTACCCTTGTGATAGATCTTCTTGTCATACTTCTTGAAGCATGGCTCTGGAAGATTGTACCAATCTATCACAACGTTCTTCATTACACGGAAGCGTTCTGGGATAGATTCGCCCTCAATGACATTGTTACCAAGATCCTCAAAGATCTTAGCCCAGCGCTCAAAGATACGTGGACTCTGGTCTGCGAAGAAGATGAAGATGCCTCCCTCATCCTGCCAATCGTCAGGATTCTCGAGTGTGAGTTTTACACACTTGCTCTCAGACTCAGTTGCTACACCCATTGACCACTCACTCTTGTTGCTGATAAGCTCAGCCTTAACTACATTGTAAATCATAATTTAACTAATTTAATTGTAAAACATGTTTATTATCTCTTGTCTCACGCGCACATTGTGTTTGTGTAGACGTTGTTATATGCATAGTTATTCATTGCATTCTCTGTTGTAGTTGTTTGGATCGAGTATGCTACATATCCAAAGCTATTATTGATTAAGTGTTATAGCCATAACTGCTGCTGCACCGCTTGGATGCTCTATTATGCCCCTGGTTTAGTTAGGCATAATACCCGCAACTTGTTGCAGGTGAACAGGTTTGTGACGAGATAATGATGACGGGGGTATCCGGATTTGAATTTGAAGCCCGGGGGTATAGTTTTTACTGTTTCTCCTTTCCGTACCCACACAACAGTTTAAAAAAAATAAAATAAAATATTCGGCAAACTCAAATAAAAAAGCCGAGGTTATAAGCCCCGGCTAATAATACGAAATGTTCTATATACATCATTCATGAATTCTCTATTAAACATTAAGTATAGAATTATCTAATACTATTTATTTATTACGCATGGAAGATTCTTATTTTTATCTGTTAGAATCTCCACCATCTTGTAGTCTCCTTCTTCAACTCTTCTAGACACTTTTCGTACTTATTCTTCCAATATTTAGTCCAGTCTTCCTGGTATGCTAACTGTTGCTCTAATAGTGTTATTTGGGCATCTCTAGCATTCAATATACTCTCGCTACACTCTGTTGGCTTACTATTCTGTACAAGCTTTTCATAGTCTCTTTTGTCTAGAATTACGCAGTCTTTTATCTGTCTTATTAATTGTACTAATTCCGTCTCCTTCGTCTCCATATATTAAGTCTAATATAATTTTAGTTGTTTCTGGACAGTCCGAGAACATCTTTATCATCTATTCTGCTATCCCCAAACACTTCTATAAATTTGTAGAACTCTCCTTTTTCATCAAGCTGCAGTGCTAATTGTAGTATCTGTCTCGTTGGATTCGCTTCCTCCCCTAGATTTTCCATCTCCTTCAGTAGGTTCTGATACGTATCCCTCTGTTCCTGGCTCATTTTCTCTTGCTTCTTCATCTTTTATATCGTTTAAAGCGTTTATAACTTCAGCTTTGGTAGTTTTTGTTTTAGACTTAGCGTAGTCATTTATTTTTTGTATAATGTCATTCTTGTGTGGATTTCCCTTTGTATCATACATACGCATGAGCACGGACATGCTATTAGTATACTCAGCACGCTTTGTTTCGTCTTTTGCTAGTTCATCTACAAGTTTCTCAAGCTCTTCGATAGAGTATGGTTCCAATCTTCCGGAAACACTATCACTCGGTCTAATAAGTTTTCCATTTCTGTCGTACAAATTGCTATATTTACTAATTTCCCATTATTTTTATCATCTTTAAGTATTATCCAACATGTGGTAGTAGCTACTATTGGAAGTATTAAAAACATAAATATTATATCAAATGGATTCATCTTTATCTGGTTCGTAAAATCCTAATCTTCTGCCGTTTTTCTCAGCTCTTAGTATTATTTCTGCCGCTCTTAAATATTCTTTATCTTTTGCAATTTCGCTCAGCATGGGCTACGTATTTTGTGCACTCTTCCTCTACAATTTCACCATCGTCATTATGTATTAAGTGAGTATATTTTGCTTTTGATCTGTTGAATTTAAACATTCTAAACGCTTTATCTCGCTCCTATTTATCATCATATCTATGAATATATTTCATCATTTGAGTAGCATTTACAGACCCTGCCACCCCTAGATTACATAGGTTTTTTATAAAGCTCATAGCCCCATCTTCGCCAAATTTATGCTTTAGCATACTATATTCCTTAAGGCTCTTCTAGAACCATTGATTATTAAGGTCATATATCGGCTCCTATTCTACAATGTATGCTATATTTACTGGTACTCCATGTATAAAGAAATATTTACACTATTCTGTACACGGTTTGTTCTAGTATTGTAGAGATAAGAAGTCGGCATAATATAGTACAGCACTCATCTCAAACTAGTTCATTGTTTATTCGCTGTTTTATTTATACATTCGGCAAAATACCCAACTAAGTATGCATATGCCTCGTTTGTATCATCAGAGAGTTTTATATGACACGCCTCAAGTATATCTACAGCCGCATGAAACGCTTCATGAGCAAAGGTATTTATATCGTCTGTAGTGTTATACAATTTGTTTAACACTATAATTTCACAGTCTTTATTAGTCGATTTATCATATGCCCCCATAATAGTATAAGCTGTATAAGGTGACCATTTATCATCTATTATAGATTGATCATCGTCTCTAAAGCCAAATCTTTTATCCACTACAGACTTATCTGCATTAAGTATAACAAATAAACTAAATCCGTATACCGTATTATATTCGTCTATTATACACTTTTTCTTCTTATCCATACTATTCTTATTAGTCTTACAATTATTATTAAGCTTATATAGCTTCTACTATAGTTGTATAGTCTTACATACTGTAATAGCTGTACTACTAAAGTAGATCTCCTAAAGAGAATATATAAGAGAAAGGGTTCTAGCTGACTAACCCCCTACTATCCCCCCTAACGTAAAAAAGCTAAAAAAGTTGCATATCTGCAAGGAAAATACTGTTTTTACAAAATTTATATCAATTTTGCAACCTTTTTGAAAATTATTTCGTTATGGCAGCGTAAAACAATAAAAAGCAATTGGATATGACAAAGATTTTAAAGGTTATTAAGCCTTTCTTCGTAATGGAGAATGGTGATACATTTGAGTACAACGCTGATACAGATCAGTACGAAAGTGTATATAACGAAGAGCACAATAGCTCAAACGAAGACAATTCAACGGTTGTTTCTTCTTACAATTCTGTTTATAGAATCTCAAAGGAATATGCCAAGATGCTTCTCGATAATGGTTATGTTGAGGAAGTTGACGAAAAGAAGAGATTCGTAAACATCTTCGACGAGATTGATAATAAGCTCTCAGAATACAACAATGAGCTTTACACTCTCAAGACAAATGCTGATGAGAATACTCCTCAGTGTTTGCTCGTTGAGAAGGAGACAGTATTGAGAAACATGATTAAGTTACTTGAATACCTCAAAGGATTGAAGAAGTAATATGGAAGATAAGATGATAGATCAGACTCAGTTGGCTGAGGACTTGAGCTCAAAAATAAAGTATGAGTTCAGACAAATGTTCTTGGTAAAGCCGCTTGAGCCTGTTAAAGTTAAGAAGAAGATCTCCGAACCTGTGGCTAAGGATACTAAGCCTAAGAAGGATAAGGATGGGATCGAAGCAGTTGATTATGATGAAGTAAAGACAGAGATAAAGGAAGTTGATTCAGATTTCTCTAGAGCTGTAGTACTTAAGTTGCCATATGAGTATACACACCCATATAGTGATGAAAAAATACAGCAAATGCCTATCAAGGTTGGCGACATCGTTATATATAGATCATCTAGAGGTGCTATGTATTTCGATTTGCTTAAGGACTCTCAACTTGTATCGCTTTACGATATTGTCGCAACTGAAACAGTAGAGAAGTAATGAATATAGATAAAGTTTGTAGATAGATTGGACGTACATTGAACGATGATCCAGAGCTAGTGAAACAAATAGTTATGCATTAGTTTTAGTTTGTTGTTGATGTTATGAAAGATAAAGATGATACTAGAGACGTATTAATAAACAAACTATTTAGATTTAAGCTTAAGAATAGATTTAAAGATAATAAAAACAAACCATTAAGCCCATATGAAAAAGATAATAAACATTGAGCGTAAGCCTATCATTGTTGACACAGATGCAGCTGAGGTTTAGGCGATTAATAGATCTGCAAGAGGTATCGATGAAGTTTACGTTATTCCAGAAGATGCTAATATTGAGTGGACATCAAAGTTTTTCCCTAACAAAACTATCTGTGCAGATGTAAAGAAAGATGACATTCTTATCACATTCTACGATAGAGATCTTGGTACAGACTTTGTTATAATTAAGTCTGAAGATTGGCTGAAGGCCCTCGATAATGCTAAAGCTGCTGATCAAAAGCGAAAAGAAGAGTGGGCAGCAAAGCAGAAAGAGAGTTCATACGTAAACGCTGCTTGTGAAGATTGTGGAGATAGTTGTAGACCATGTTAATATTTAAGTTATGAAGAAAGCTATTAAAAAGACAGTTAAGGTAAAGAGGCCTAAGTATATAATCTCTATGCTGGATGTTGCTAATGTAGACGATGTTACAGCATATTTCATTAGTCAGAAGATTTCGGCAGGTATGAGAATAACTGATTACGACTACGATACAGTTATATCAATCCTTAAAGATGCTTTGCTCGATGAGATTCTTCCAGAGAATGGCTACGCTGTAGTAAAAGATGATTGCGTATACTTAAGATGCAAGGCTAGCAAGGTGGAAGAGAAAACTAAGAAGCCTTGGTACAAACGCTTATGGAATTGGATTACTCGTACTAAGTAATCACCTTTAGAGTCTATTAGTCAAACGGTAAAGACGGCCCGATACAAAGGGAATAGTTAGCAGGTTCGACTCCTGCATAGACTCCAACACATTCTTTTTAAGAAATTAAGATTGAAATAATTTTATTCATTTTTCTAAAGATTTAGATTTAATAATATGAGTGGCATCCCTGTGTGTACACTATAAATAAAAGGCTACCATGGTAAGCTGATACAGGGACCCAATACTGGTTATAAGTCCAGCTAAAACTTATAAGAGTCAAAGAAAACGGGCGGGATACAGAAAGAATGCGAAATCATTTAGTTGACAACGAACGCTGAGAGGTTTTTTGCCATTTCTGAAATCTCTATAAACTGGGATATCCGGGTGAAAGAAAAGCTTTCTGCCCTAGCAGCGCTCGGAGCTGCAGGATCCAAATGGCGCCAATACTGGTTCTGCGTAACTCCAGCTAAAGGTTACGTGCTTATTGCCCTATAGTGTAACGGTAGCACCGGAGGCTCTAACCCTCTGTGAGTCTGGGTTCGAATCCTAGTGGGGTGACAATAATAAAATAATATTTGAATACTATGGAGTTGAAATTTAAGAGACTTGAGGATAACGCTATCCTCCCTATTCGTAGCACAAAAGGTGCTGCAGGAATTGATTTGACTTGTACTAAGATTGAGACAGCTCTTAACGAGGCAAATCAGCTAATGTTGGTTTACCATACAGGATTGGCAGTTGAAATTCCTGCCGGATATGTTGGTTTACTTATACCACGCTCTAGTATTTGGAAAAAGTCATTATGGCTTACTGATAATGTCGGTGTTATCGACAGTGATTATAGAGGCGAGATTGTAGCATTCATGAAGGCTACAACGGATACCATTCCTGCTGTTTATAAGCAGGGTGAGCGCTTCTGTCAGTTGGTCATCGTTCCTATACCAGAGTATACAATCACAGAAGTTTCTGAGCTTTCTCAAACAGAGAGAGGTGATGGCGGATTTGGTTCTACTGGCACAGGACATGAAAACGAATGTAGCGCAGCTGCGGGAACTCAGTCACAGCTTAAGGAACAGGTTGAGTCCGAACCAGAGCCAGCGGCGGCACAGGAAGGTGCTGAGGTAAGCGAAGGGTAGGCCTAATTCGCTTACGTAAAGGGGATTACCGAAAGGTAGTTCCCTTTTACTGTTTAAACACATTAATGCATTAATTATGATTTAGGAAAAAGATTTTTTATATAGAGTTCCAGTAAAAACAGCGCCTATAACAACTCCTGGTGGATAGATCAGAAACCCAGAGATATTGGTTGATATTGAAGGTGGAGAGTTTATGCATGGAAATATATTGGATGCGAACTCTACAAACAAGCTCATTAATCAGTCTGTAGACGATAAGATTACTGAAGGCGGATATGTAACAAAGAATTTACTTGATGCTGAAACAGCAAGAGCTACAGCTAAGGAGAATGAGATTTAAAGCATTAGGTAGATATTATCAATTGGTGATTCTACAACTGAAGGATCATTTAGAAAAGCTATTGCAGATGTAGTTGCCGCTGCCCCAGAAGACCTCGATACACTTAAAGAGATCGCTGATAAACTTGCTGGTAACGATGACTTGCACACAGCATTAAATCAGGCTATTACAGAAAAAGCTGATGCGTCTGCACTTCTTAACGAAGTTGCAAGAGCTACTGGTGTCGAAAATAATTTAAAAGCCACTCTTGTAAATTATGCTTTAAATAGTGATGTTGAGGAGAAACTTGCTCAGAAAGCAGACACCACTATGCTTAGTGAATTTATAGATAAAACTTCTACTGAAGAACAAGCTATTAATTCTCCATTACATGCCAAAGAATACATTTCTGTTTTTCACAATACTGCAGATGGGGCGAGTGGTATTAAAATAACAAATAGTGGAATATTGGCTATTGATCAACTTAATGAAAATGCCAGTCCTAATAAAGTTTTCGCTACAGATGGTTCTATAGCTGATTTGTCACAGTATGCTGATGCTACCTAGCTTAGCAACTACGTTCTTACAACAGCGCTTAATTAGCAGGTTGATATACTGAATACTGCTATTGATGCAAAACAGCCTAAAGGTAATTATCTTACAGAGCACCAAGATCTTTCGGGATACGCAAAAATGACAAATGGTGTTACAGAGATACTTGATGATACGTTTAATGAAGAATCTTCAGAAGTAAACATTAATAAAGATAGCATAGTTATAAACAATGGAAAATCAGCACTTGCAGTTGGAGATATGATTGCAATGTGGGGTAATGAAGGAGAAAACTTAATCTTAAAAGGTGATAGTATGTATTTTGGCTCCGCGATTAACGAACCTGACAAATATGCAGTATAGATAAGGTCAAATGGCGGCCATGGAGAGATAAGTTTAGCTAATGTAGGATCATATTCTGATGTAGCTATAGATAAAGATGGATTAACTTGTTATGAACGAAGGTCTGGTAGAGAATTATGCAGATTTAATTCTAATGGAATAACATCTTATGAACACAATAATTGTTTGGCTACTTCAGATGGTACATTTAAGCCAATAAGTGATTTTGCATTAAAGACAGAACTTCCTACAGTTCCTACAAATATTGTAACAGCTTCTGCTATTTCAGATAGATATTTTAGATTCGAAAAAGCCATAGAGATTTATTCTGAAGCTATTAATAAAATAATGACTATAGGTTATACTGGTATCAATTTTCAAACAAATAAAAATGATGTTGCTATAAATGAAGATGGATTTTTTATAAGTAGTGATAGTGATGATATTGACCTTTGTTCGTTTACTACTTCAGGAATAAAATTCGCAGGCAAAACAAGTACCGATATACCTACCGCAAATGGTGGTTTTATTAGCCTTAGCGACCTTGCCAATAAAGAAGACATTTCCAGCTTGAGTGCTGGTCTGTAGGCAAAATAGAATAAAATCACAGTGAATAGTGTTGACGTTACAGATATAGAAACAGCTGATGCAGAAAAACTGAGAACTATTGTAACCGATCTTACAAATGCACTTAGTGAAAGTGGTTTAATTAGATTAGTGAAAAATGTTGAATAAAGCTAGGTCTTAATGAAAGCATGACGGGGTTCACTACCCCGCCTAGCACAACAGATTCTACCATATATTATGATAGAACTTTATCACTCCTAGGTGGAATATACTAGGACCCGCGTAGTAATACGCTTTTTAAATTAAACGGGACTAGGATTATTCCAGTCCTAGTTCCATATTGTTTTACTATAAAACTTGTTAATTATGGATACGATCGAGAAAGTTTATTGTACAGGACACGACAATAACGACGCTTTAGTAGCCGCTTTGGCTTCTAAAAATAACTGTGATCCAATGGCTATGGCAGCTATGATGAACTAGAATGATTACATGAATAACCCATTTGCTTACCTTATCTGGATGATCTTCGCTATGCGTATGTGGAACAACCAGGACGGTAACCAGGGTAATGCAATCCAGAGTCAGCTTGACGCAATGCGTTCACAGATCTCTGATAATCAGAATAGCTCATTGGTAATGGATGCCATAAGAGGCAATGCTAATGTAATTACTTAGTTAGCCTCTAGCCTGAACTGTGACTTCAACGCACTGAATAATGCTATTTGCTGCGTTAGATCCGGTATCCAGGAAGTAGCAGGTAATGTAAACTTCTCTGCAGAACGCGTTATTAACGCTATTAATCTCGGAGACGCTAACCTTACATCTGCATTGCAGAACTGCTGCTGCCAGACGCAATAGAACATTATCAAGATGGGCTACGAGAATCAACTTGGGCAGAAGGACATCGTTAACCAGATGCAGACAGGTTTCAGCTACACAAACTCAGGTTTGGAGAGAGCTGCAAGTAACCTTGGTTTCCAGATGAGTTAGATGGCTTGCGATCTTAAGACGAACGCAAATGCTAATACTCAGCGAATAGTAGATGTTTTGAACAATCATTGGCAGTCAGATTTACAGTAGAGATACAATGACGCTCGCCTTGAATTGTCACAGCAGAAGTAGAATGCTACTTTGATTGCTGCACTTAAGACAACTGCTACAGCTTAATAAGTTTAATTTATGTGAGGGCTCCTTCGGGAGCCTTTACATATAAATATAAAGCTTATGGCATTTAAAGATGTAAAACAAAACTATTCAGTATATATACTGAATAAACAGGATATAACTATTACCGATGGTAAGGTTATATCAGTTGGATTTCCGCATTTAGACTTAAATACAAAGCCTACAATGGGTTAGTCACAAATGGTTGTAGATGTAACCATAGAAGCTAATTCAAAAACGGCTACATATTCAATCCCAGAGAACTTATCTGTTACATACGCAGGAGATGTAGTATTATCTACAGATAAGCAGGGTCTTATGGCTGAAGTAGAGCAGATGAAGAATACTGCTGAAAAGATACTTGAGTCAGTTCCAAAATAGAAGGAAGTAGTAGATAAGACGACTATATTGTTGTCTGAGCTTAATCCTGTCTATAAGGAGAAGAAAGAGACTGAATAGAGATTCTCAAAGATAGAGGAGTCTATAAGTAGAATGGAATCAACTGTTAATAACTTTATTAATTCTTTAAACAATGCAAAAGGTAATAGTAATACGGCACAGTGACGAAGATAACCAGAATTCTAAATACGTTGCAAATCTTTAGAAGAATAAAGATGGCAGCTATTCAGCTAGTGTTGGAGTTGTAAAGGAAGATGGATATAATGACTATGTTAGTAAACATTAGGCTTACATTTTACAAAAGCTTTACAGGAATATGCTAGTAAATAGATGGTTAATTCAAATAATTAGGAACATACATGGACTTCCGAGTAGGTTCAAAATGTATGCGATGTACTTGATCTTAAAATTCCAGACACTTCTACAATAGAAGATGTAACTTATACAGCAAACATGGCTTATGCTGATTTTTATCCAGAATTGCTTAATGAACACCAGTGTGTAAAATATGCAGTAGCTGTAGCCAATGATAAAGATGGCTATACAGGAATTCAGTTTTGCAGATGGATGGCAGACGTTGTAGGAAAGAAGGAACATATAGATTGGGATAAATTCAAATAATCTTTAACTGTGGCGTTTTAGACGTGGTCTTCGATGACACCACAGTACTATATTGTTAACAATTTAAACGAATTAATATGATTAATTTTTGCGTAGAACCAAAAAAGCCTTGTCGCAAAAATCCAATTGGAGAATTAGATTTTAAGATAGATAAGTGTTATTCGTCAATATATTCTAGATTATGCAGTCATATAGATGATTCGGTCTCACATATATCTTAGGAGGAAAGAGATGAATGGAATGGAAAGGCTAGCAATTCTGCTTTATTAGATCTTTAGAATCAGTTAAATGAAGTAGCTGGAGATGGAGATAATTCTATAAAGAAATAGATATTGATAGAAGTATCTAGACAGATAGCAAGTGCTATTACTGATTTAAATATTGAAGATTATGCTAAAAAGAAATATGTTGATGACGCTATTAGTAATATTAACTTTGATTAGTATATTACAAACAAAAAAGCTGATTCTACGTATTTAAAAAAGAATGACTATACAAAATTCGACCCAACAAGCTATTATACTAAAGCTGAGGTATAGAAGATAATTGGAGACTCTACTATAGGGAAAGATTATCCTATACAGAGCTTCACAATAGAAGACAATGAGCTTCTTCTCACATAGAAGAATGGAGGTTAGTTTAAGGTTAATCTATCTGGAATTGGATCTGGTGTTGGAGTAGATACAGGTTATGTATAGGAGTAGCTTTCTAAGTATATTAAAAAGAATACATTATCAAAATTGGTAATAAATGATTAGACGTATTCTCTTGAAAGTGGACGTGATATAAAAATTCCTACTAGCGGCGCTGGTTCAAGCATAGACTATACTAAATTTGGATATAACAAATCTTATTTCAAAAAACATCCAAGCAGTTCTGTAGCACCAAGTAAACCTAGTGCAAATAGACCACCTGAAGACGGTTCTGGGTGGGTTGAAGACGCCCCAAATTAGAGCCATGGATACTACATATGGATGACACAGGTATTCATAAATGGTAATGGATAGTATGGAGAATACACGAACCCAATATGTCTAACAGGAACCGCAGGAGAAAGTGCTGTATCATACGATATTAAAACATCTACCAGTACTATTAATTACCAAGATGGAACAATGTATCCAAAGACTATTAGTGTATATGTTGTAAAGAGTAATGGCTCATAGATTACAAATATTACACCATCAAATAGTTCTGGTTGGTCGTTCTCATATAGTGTTGATGGTGGAACTGCATGGACTACAATATCAGCTGATTAGATTCAAACGGAGGGCGATAACGGAATGCTGTTTAAAGCAACAAATGGAACAATAATATTAAGCGAATATGTTCCAATCGTTAAATCTGGTATAAATGGATCAACTTATTCATTGCAGCTTTCAAATATATCATTGTCATACGTTCCAGCAGATTAGAATTATAACTTACAGATGAGCTGTAATGTTAATTTGTATAAAAACGAAAACGCCGTAGATAGTGCTGATGCAAATCAGTACAACCTATATATGTAGCTAAACTCAAATAATAGAACAACTTTGTAGTATAGCACAGACCATTGGGATGCTACAGTAAATACAACTGTACAGTCTAAGTCTAGTACTATTACTATATACGCATATAATACAAATGGCGCTTATCTTACGTCTACGACTATTCCTGTATCAGCTTCTGGAGACACATCTATTGGACAAGCATTTAATGGTTCACTTTTAAGAATTGTTGGAGAATGGCATGCAGGCACAAAGTACTATGATGGAAAGAGAGATGTAAATGACGGTATATTCTATCAAGATGTTGTGATTTATAAAAATATGTACTACGTTTGCGTAAATACTGATTCCGGAGAAGGCGATCATTGGCAAACACCTCCAACTACTGCTACATATTGGTCGGTATTTTCATTATCTCCTAATGTTGTAACTGATCTTGTTATTGCTAATAAGGCGTTTATAAAAGAGCTCTCATCTAATGAGCTTGTAATATTTGACGACCAAAAAATTGTAGCCGGCATGACGTCTAGTAAAGCTGTAGATGAATTGTCACCATTGAATGGGAAAGTTACAAATAAGGGTAACGTACGAATATGGGCTGGAAAAATGTAGACAAGCGGAGATTTAACTACAGCATATACCACAATAGATTCAAATGGATCGATTGTTATGCAAAATATACAATAGGGTAAAAGCATTAAACTTAATCCATAGGAGTGTTCTTTTAAAATAATTGGACCAGTTAGTATTACAGATGACTCGTATACAAATGGAACATATATTCCAGACAATGACGAAAGGGTAGAATTGGCTAATTTTGAATATACCATAGACGCAGATTCACTTTCTTCTGCAATTAAATTAATTATGAAAAGCTCTGGCAAAATAATTATTGATCCACTCGATAAAGAAATTTCCGTCTATAGTGGAAAAGATAATTCAAAGGGCTTTGATTGTTCTAGTATTACTGAACAAAGTATAAGTTTGTATGATGGTAGAGGTAAACCATATATAGATCTTAGTGGTCATGATTCTGCTGGTAGCGATTTCGTAAAATTAACGAATAGCTATAATAATAAAGGACTTCATTTGCAGAGGATTAATAATGCAGCATCGGATGATATATTGTATATATTAGACGGTCTTCCTACAAGTGATCCAAAAATGGAAGGAGTTTTATGGATGGATACTGATCGCACATTAAAAGTATCTAGAAGAGGATTTGGGTCATAATTGATTATTAGCAATGTTTGACATCATATAGAATAAAATACAATTAAGCACAGAAGATTTGGCTATACCACCATTTAAAGACTTCTATAACAATGCTAAAGATAAGCAAGATGCATTAAAGAAGATTGAATTCATAGTGTGGAGATATAAATGGAATAGCCCATATGAGGCATATCCAGAGAAAGAGCGCACATGGAGAGTAGCCAAAGATGTACTTAATGATGAGAATTATAAACCTGATGACGTTATAAAAGAATTAGCAAAAAGGTTCCAGGAGTTCCAAGAGACTCCTGCTACCAGACTGCTTAAATCTTCTAAGAGCGCAGCAGAGGGCATTATGAACACGATGGATAGCTATGCAGAAGAAGAGCTTGATATAGATACGGCTAAGAAACTTTCAGCTATATTAAAAGATGTTAGCGGAATAATCAAGTCATTAGACATGGCTATGAAGTAGGCAAAAGCAGAACAAGCAGAAACCGGTAGAGTCAAAGGTGGTGGCGTTATTGGTATGTACGAATAATTATGATAGACTTTAATTAGAGACTCCATGATACAGATAAGTTCAGATAGGCAGCTATCTTCTTTCAGCAACATGGATGCTATACCTTAGCTCCTAGAGGTACTACTGATTATAACAAATATTGGGAGCAAGAAACAGATAGATGCCTTAATGGTTATACTGCTCCAGATGGAGAAGGTATAACAGGATATAATTACTTCTATCTAAATTATAGTCCAATCATGCGACTTAAGGAAGAAGAGTATACCGACAGGGAGGGTAACCTCAGAAAGAGAAGACAGCGTATACTTGAGTTTCCTAGCTTTTGGGACTATGATTACTATTATTTTTGCGCTATAGAACAAGCTGAGCTTGAAGGTAAACATATGGCTGTACTTAAATGTAGACAGAGAGGATACTCATTTAAAGGTGGATCCATGCTAGTCAGAAACTATATGCTCATACCAGGCTCAAAGAACTTTGCCATAGCATCAGAACAGAAATTCCTTATAGGTGATGGTTTGTTAACTAAAGCCTGGCAGATAATGGACTTTCTTGACAAACATACAGCGTGGGCTAAGCAAAGACTTGTGTCTACACGTATGGAGAGAACATCAGGTTACAAGATTACCGATGAGTTTGGTAAACAGACCGAGCAAGGATACTTATCTAGCATAACTGGTATAACTCTTAAGAATGACCCAGAGCGTGTGCGTGGTACTCGTGCTAAGCTTGTACTATGGGAGGAGGGCGGTAAGTTTCCTAGTCTTCTTGACGCATGGCGTATAGAGCAGCCTTCAGTAGAAACCGATGATGGTAAGGCATTCGGATTAATGATAGCATTTGGTACCGGTGGTACAGAAGGTGCTAGTTTCGAAGGATTGAAAGAGTTGTTCTACAAACCTAAATCTTACAACGTTCTCAGCTTCCCTAATATATGGGATGATGGTAGAGAGAATACAGAATGCGCATTCTTTGTACCAGCTTATTCAAACCTAGAATCATTCGATGATGATGGTAACTAGGTTTATATGGATAAGGATGGTAATAGCTACAAAGAGAAAGCTATAGAGAACCTTATAGATTAGAGAAACAAAGTAAAAGACGGTGGTGCTAGTTAGCAATCTATAGATCGTTTTATATCAGAGCGTCCTATAAAGCCAGCAGAGGCTGTATTGGAGCTCGGTAAGAATATATTTCCTAGAAAGTTATTGATGGACCAGTTGACCAGAATAAGGACTAACAAGAAGCTTTAGAGTATGAAGCATATAGTTGATCTGGAATGGGATGGAAATGGTCAGGTAAAGGCTACAGAAAAGCCTAGCGGGGATATAACTAATTACCCTCTTAAGAAAGGTGATAAGCCTCATGGATCTGTAGTTATATGGGAGTACCCAGTAAAGGACCCTCCTTTGGGTTTATACATAGGAGGTTGTGACCCTTATGATCATGATGATAGCTTTACAAACTCCCTCGGTTCTACATTTATATTTAAACGTGTAAGAGCTGGTGAGGCATGGACAGATGTAATAGTAGCAGAATATTCTGGAAGACCAGATACAGCAGAAGAGTACTACGAGAATGTACGTAAGCTACTTACGTTTTATAACGCTAGATTATTATTTGAGAATGAAAGAAAAGGAATCTACCCTTACTTTACGAATAAACACTGCGATTACCTCTTGGCTGATTAGCCAGATAAAATCATATCTGAAGTCTTTAAAGACAGCAAAGTGCAAAGAAGAAAAGGATGCCACATGACCAAGCAGATTAGGGCGTATGGCGAAGGATTAATATTAGAGTGGCTATTAGACGAGTTTGAAGAAGGCCATCCTAATGTAGAAAGAGTATACAGCGAACCTCTAATAGAAGAGCTTATAGAGAACGATGGTGTACGAAATGTAGACCGTGTAATAGCTTTGTGTATGGTAATGATATACAGAGAGGAGCTCTATTAGGTAAAGGTGTCGTCTGCAAAAGAACAAAACAAATAGGTTGAACTCTTCGAGATGCCGTTATTTAGCAAACAATGGTTTGAAGAAGATAGCAGCACAAGTGAAGACGGTATGCCGATATTCACATTTTAATACATGGAAGATAACTTATACAATTCAGCTTTCCCCAGACAAAAGCTCCCTCTTTCAAAGAAAGGAAAGAAGTGGCAGGAGGATTGCGTTAACTATATTATAGGTGAAGGTAACGTAACATCTGGAGGAAATAGTACATCATATTACGGAGAGCTGTAGACCTATTATAATTTATATAACAGCATCTTCGACGAGAAGGATTTTAAATCAATTACAAACCCATTCAAGGTCGAGGATGGTTTTCCTGCTACTCCTCATGACTTTAATATTATAAGACCTAAAGTAGACTTGCTTATAGGTGAGGAGACAAAGAGGCCTCTTAACTTCAGAGTTATCAGAACTTCATAGGAGGCTACATCTGAAATGCAGGAGAAAGAGAAATAGATGATTCTACAATATATAGAAGCAGCTATCACAGCTAGAATGAGCCCAGAGGAAGCTCAGTAGTTCCAGTAGTAGCTACAGTCTGGAGAGATTATGCCACCAGAGTAGATAGCTAAATATATGGATAAGGACTACAAAGATATTGTAGAGAATACTGCATATCATTCTCTTACCTATCTGAGAGAGAAGCTTGATCTTGACAACGAGTTTATCAAAGGCTGGAAGGACGGATTGATCTCAGGTAGAGAAATTTATTACGTTGGCGTACTTAATGCAGAGCCATATGCGGAGAGAGTTAATCCTATATGTTTCTCTTACGATAAAAGCCCAGATTTGGAGTTTATTGAGGATGGATCATGGTGCTGCAGAAAGATGCGCATGCCTATAACTGAAGTATACGATAGATATTACGACAAGCTTGAAGAGAAGGATCTTGATAAGCTTGAAGAGATGATTGGTTCTACTCCTGGTAGAAACCTTGGAGATAGAAGTCCTGTTGATATGGGTATACAGTTACGTATATACGATAACCCTATATTCGAGGGAGCTGGTAAATCTCTTGTAAATGTATGGCATTGTTGTTGGAAGTCTTTCAAGAAGATCTTCTATGTAACTACTACAGATGATGCAGGACAGCCTCAGATCAATATAGTCGATGAAACATATCAGCCTGTTGGTAACGAGGTTAGTATTGAACCAGATTGGATTATAGAGGTATGGGAAGGATACAGAGCTGGTAGTGACTTGTACTTTGGTATACAGCCTATTGAATACCAGCACGTAAGTATCGATAATCCTAATAGCCAGAAGCTTCCTTATTGTGGCGCTATTTATAGTAACACGAATAGTAAGCCTAGATCATTGGTTAGTATTCTTAAACCATTACAGTATATGTATATTGTATTGTGGTACAGACTTGAGTTAGCTATCGCCAGAGATAAAGGTAAGGTTGTAAACATGGATATTACATAGATTCCTAAGTCTATGAATATTAGCCCAGCTAAATGGATGCATTACTTGTCTAGCGTTGGTGTTAACTTTATTAACCCATACGAAGAAGGCTGGAATATTCCAGGAAGAGAGGGCGGTAAACCTGCTCAGTTTAACCAGATAACAGCATTGGATCTTACAATGTCTAACGTCATAGCTGAATACATACAGCTGATGGATAAGATAGAAGAGTTGGCTGGTACAATTTCTGGTATTACATAGCAGCGTGAAGGAGCAGTAAGCTCATCAGAGATGGTAGGTAATGTAGAAAGATCTGTAGTACAGAGCTCGCATATTACTGAGCCATTATTCTGGGTTCACAATCAGTGTAAGCGAAGAGTACTTAATATGCTTCTTAATACAGCTAAGGGTGCTTGGGAAGAGACTGGCAAACAGAAGCTCCAGTATATCTTTGATAATGGAGAAAGAGCATTCTTAGATATTACTCCTAAGTTCTACTATGAGGACATGGATGTGTTCGTAAGTGATACATCTAAAGATCTTGAGAACATACAGAAGCTTTAGCAGCTTATACAGCCAGCTATGCAGAATGGTGCTAGCTTGCTTGAAGCAGCAGAGATCCTTACAAACGATAACTTTAATATCATTAAGCAGAAGCTTAAGGATATGCAGACTAGACAGGAGCAGATGCAGCAACAGCAGCAGGAAGCAGAAGCTCAGCAGCAACAGCAGTTACAGCAAATGCAGAATGAAGCTAAGTAGCAGGAGCTCATGTTGTAGGAGGCTCAGATGGATCTTCAGAGATATCAGATTGATCAAGATAATCAGACTAAGATAGCTGTAGCACAGATTAATGCTTATCGTGGAACTGAAGAGTTAGACCAGGATCAAAACGGAATCCCAGACCCAATAGAAATCGGCAAGCAGGCTATTGAACAGCAGAAGATTAATCAAGAGGCTTATAATAAGCGTTACGAAGCTAAGTAGAAGCGTGAGATAGAGGATCAGAAGATTCAGCTTGAGAAGGATAAGATGAAGCACGAGACAGAGCTGTAGAAGGCTAAGGATGATGCTGCTTATGAACGCGAGAAGCTTAAGGCTCGCACCGGCCCTTAAGAAACAAAACGGTTGGCGAGAAGTAATGAAGTTCGACAATAAGACATTTCAGTAAGAAGTATGAGGCGTGGAAGAATGGCGCTGATTACTGGAAGGATATTAGAGGAATCAACTTGGGTGGAAACACCCAGGCTGATGAACCTAGTCCAGAAGAGTAGTAGCAGATTGACTAGAGTGTTTAGTCTATACTAAATGCTTACAATGAAAGGAAAGGATGTTAATATAGCTGAAGACATTATTAAGCCAATGCCTTTTGATACTCCATTAAGCGAAGAGCATCCTATACTTCATAAATATAAAGGTGGAAAAGATGATTCTATTAATACTTTTGTTAACAGAATGGGTCCTCTTGTAGGACAATAGCTAAATAGATACGGTTACGGTGACGCTGCATTTTACAATGTAATGCGTTAGCTTGCGTACGAATCCAATTACGGTAGATCTAGAGTTGCTAGAAGACAGCATAACTATGGTGGAGTAGGATGGAATGGTAAGACCTACACTACTTACAAGACTGATGCAGACTTTGTCAAAGACTACGTAAGACTTATGCATACAAGATATGGAGCAGCACTTAGAGCTAAAACTACATAGGATTATGCTAGAGCACTTAAGTAGAAGGGTTATTACGAAGACTCTCTTTAGAATTACTCAAGAAACCTTAATAGCATGAATAGTCTTGTTAGAGCGGCTCGTAATCATAAGAATGCGCATAAGGATGCCTATAACTATAATGTATAGTTAAGCGACCTTGAGTAGGATTACGAAGATGCTAAAAATGCTAGTCCTATAATTATTAACTCACCATCTACAAGATGGCCTGGTACTATTAGGGCAGACGTTCCGGCAACTCTACTTGGTCCGACTTAGGAAGAGATTAAAGCTTAGTAGCAAAAGATGCTGAATGACCAGAGATAGAAAATGTATGAGTAGCTTACATCTACAAGTCTTCCGAATATACTGAACTTGCTTCCATCTAACAACTTTGGAAAAGACTCTTACGGGTAGAAGTTCTGGTGGAGAAGAGGTAATAATCTTAAACTCAACTAATTATGACACAGATGGAAAGTCCAAAGCGAAAGATGCAGAAGAAGAATGACTATCAGCGTCATAAGCTCTTTCGTAAGATTAAACGTAGAAGAAAAGCATAGGCTGAAGCAGAATAGCATATAGCTGAGAGGTAGCTTAAAAAGAAGTTGAAGATGCCTAAATTTGGAGATGGCAAAGGAATAAAGTCTGAAACAGGAGCTCCGTTGGAAGTTAAAGATGGAATGCTTTACTACAAAGAGACTGGAGAGCCATTTCATAATGCTGGATTACAATTACCTGAAGTTGAGGTTGTTGGAGATAAATCAAAAGTTAATCCATGGGCTGCTGCTGGTAGACATAATACGTCTTCATATTGGGATCCTAACGGCGTTGTTCATGGTTTTAATAAATCAGTAGAAGCTGCAATAAAATATCCAGCAATGATTGCGGAGCAAAACGGATACGATACATCCGGATATTACGATAAGATTGGTAAGATTGGTAAAGCTATGACAGCTCTATCGCCTACTAAATGGATTGGGACTTTGCGTGGAACAGGAATGCCATGGGAAGAGAGCAATTAGGGTCTTTATGGTGGTTACGGAGAAACAGGAAGAGCTGCTGATTAGTTGTTTGATATAATGATAGGATCTAAGATTGGTGAAAAAATTTCTGACAAAATTTAGAGTACAAAGGAATTGCTTGAATTATCAAAAGAAAATCACAATCCATTTAATAACGCTTTTACTAGATCTGTGTTATATAGTTATCTTCCTCCAGCTTCGTATTCTGCAAGAAAACTTGTTGCTCCAACTCTTGCGTGGCCATATTATGTTTTAAAAGGTAGCGCACCAGATATTAATAAAGCATTTTGGACTTAGGATAATTTTGCTGGCAGAGCTCTTAAAAATGTATTTGAAAAAGCATATAATGTATATGGAGATGTTGCTTTACAGGCAAGAGCTAATGCGTATAGAAGGTATTTGAAGTTACCGCAATCTGGAGACTACCAATTTACGTAGTCTGCAGCTGATGGAACAAAATTAACTAATATAGATGCTTTAAAACAATTAAAAGGAAAAGGCTATGGTGGCGGTGCTAGAGATATAGAAGTAGTTAATGCTGGAACGCCATTCGCTGACAAAGACTTTATTACTAGTGCTGGTGGAAATGTATCCGTTTCAACTAAATTATTAAATAAAAAGCCAATAGAAGGCATTATAAAAGTAAACGATACTTGGGATTTAATGCCTGGATAGAGAATAATAAAAAAGATAATCCAATTTCTTTAATGAGTACAGAACTAGGTCTATAAATAAATTTGGTACAAGATTAAAATCTAAATCAAAAGACTTTATCGGATATAGAAATTAGGACTTATTTGATAGAATGGATTATCCAGACTGGATGACAATAAGCCAGAAAATAAAGCTATCGGATATCATAGATAAAGGTGGTGCTACTAGAACGGCTACAAATAATAGCGGACTAAGAGGGATGCTTGGTAAGTCTGGAATAAAACTTGGAAATTATTTGTAGAATTTCAATTATAAAAATACAGATCTTTATAATTATCTTAATAATTTGGAGGTTGGTAAATATATTGGTGCAGAACCGTTTGATATACAATACGATCTTCCGTTCCATATTTAGGATCATAAAATAAACATTGGCCTTGGAAGAACACCTACACCATTAGAAAATAAAATATATCCATAGCTTTTACAATTTCACAATTCCGGTAAAGATATCAATATAAAGAAATCTAAACGTGGTACATTTACTAAGGCGGCTAAATAGCATGGTATGAGTGTATAGAGTTTTTGCCAATAAGGTTCTAAAGAATCCATTTAAGTATAGTGCAGCTATGAGAAAGAAAGCCAACTTTGCACATAATGCAGCTAGTTGGAAGCATTAAACATTACACGGGTTCGACTCCCGTGTAGCGCACAACAATTAAAAATATTAACTTAGTTATAATTTAAATTATGGCAAGAAAGAAGAAAAATCCATTAGGTGATTTTGAGGACGCTTTGAGCTCTCTCGGGTTCGGTGGCCAGGAAGGTGGCGACAGCGTTACAGACATCGATAACCAGGATGTGGTTAATCAGGTGTTAGACGACCCTAATGATGATGTTGAAAATTTAGACAATCCAGATGACGATAAGTCTTCTGAGGATAATAAAGATAATAAGAATGTAACTGGTGATCCTAATGCTCATGATGATAACACAGAGGTCCCAGATAATATTTTAAATAATAATACGTCCGACACAACTACAGTTGACAACGAATAGGATAACGACAATGATGATAATGATCAGCAGACTGACACTGACGTCGTAGACCCTGGAGAAGCAGAATAGATTGGTGCTTTCTTTGACGCATTCGCTGAAGCTAATGGTTGGAGTGTTGATGCAGACGAGAAACCTAAGTCAGTCGAGGATCTCGTAGAGTACATCAAAGATGTCGTAGATGAGAATTCAACCCCACAGTACGCCGATGATCGTATAGCTAAACTTGATCAGTACGTAAAGAATGGTGGTAAATTTGAAGACTTCTATCAGACACAGCAGAAATCTATGTCTTATGATAGCATAGATTTGGAGGACGAATCTAATCAGAAAGCAGCTGTTCGTGAGTTCTATAAATTACAAGGTATGAACGACGAGCAGATTAGTCGCAAGATTGAGCGCTATGAAGATGCTGACATGCTGGAAGATGAAGCAGCTGATGCTGTTAATTATCTTAAGGCGTACGAGCAGCAACAGCAAGAGTATATGGCTCAGCAACAGGAAGCTCAAAGACAATAGCAGGAGCAGCAAGCTGCACAGTTCATGGATGACCTTACTTCTAGTATAAACGGTCTTACTAATATTAGAGGTATAAATATCCCAAAAGAGGATAGAAAGGCATTGTTCGATTACATTACAAGAACTGATGCGGACGGTTTAACAGAGTATCAGAAGGCTTTTAATAATAACCTTGTTAACAATTTGATAGAATCAGCCTACTTCACAATGAAGGGCGATGCTCTACTGGGCGAGGCACAGCGCAATGGTCAGACATCTGCTGCGAGTAAACTTAGACAAATGCTCAAACATCAAACAAAAAATCACACAGCATACAATGTTGGGCATGAAAAACAACCTCAGGCATGGGATATCGCGTCAAAATACCTATGATGAGACAATTAACATATTATGAATAATTCAAGTTCTTTATTAAATAATCTTCAGCTCTACCGTGGTAAGCGTTTTGCTGACTTGGTAGACGAAAACATGATTGCTAATGCAATGCTTACAAAGCCTCATGAAGTAGCAGGCTTGTTGTCATTGGTTTTTGGTACAAAGGATGATGGTATTTCAACTACCATCGACTTGTTAACTGGTGGTCTTGGTTCAACCATGACTATCGAAAACAGAGAGTATGAGTGGTCTGTAATGATTGATGCTGACCACGCTGTTAATATCCGCTACGCTAAGTGGAATGGTAAGGAGATTACTCCTAAGTCAATTACAGAAGGTTTGACTCCAGGTATTAACAATACTCCTATTTATCTTGGTCTTGAAGAGAAGTGGTTCGGTCCAGGTGCAATTCTCGCATTTGACAACGTAAACTTCCAGGTACGTGTAAACGGTACTCCATACCAGGATGGTAGCACATGGGTATATGAGTGCTACGTAGCAGAAGGTTTCCAGGGTTCTTATATTCCTTGCGAGTATTTGCTCCCAGGCCGTCAGGTAGACCGTATCGGTTCTGCATACGAGGAGTACAGTGATGAGGCAGATATCATCAACTATCAGACTCCATTTAAGATGCGTAATAGCTTGATGACTATGCGTCTTACTTATGATATCACAGGTGATGCTTACTCTACAGTATTGGCTATCGCTTTGACTGATCCTGAGACAGGTAAGAAGTCTTATTTGTGGTCTGACTATCAGTATTGGAAGGCTCTTCGTGAGTGGAAGAAGAGAGAGGAGAAGCAGTTGCTGTTCGCTCACTCTAACCGTAATGCAGATGGTACTTACAATTTGAAGGGTACTAATGGTCGTTTCGTTCCAATCTCTGCAGGTTTGTTCGAGCAGATTGCTCCAGCTAACGTACGTTACTACACCAAGCTAACTACAGAGTTGTTCGAGGATTACTTGTTCGACCTCTGCTATAACATTATCGGTACTAACGAGCGTAAGTTCGTTGCTTTGACTGGTGAGATGGGTATCCGTGAATTCGACCGTATCTTGAAGGAGAAGGCAGCTAGCTTTAATATGATTGATACACACTTCATTACAGGTTCTGGTCAGGATCTGAAGTTGGGTGGTCAGTTCACAACTTACACTATGACTAATGGTATTGAGTTGACAGTTAAGCGTTGTGCTATGTTTGATAACATGGAGATGTTCCGTCAGCTTCACCCATTGACAGGTAAGCCATTGATGTCTTACACATTCTTGTTCGTTGACCTCGGTCGTCGTGACGGTCAGGCTAACATCGTTAAGGTATGTCGTAAGGGTCGTGAGTTCGTACAGTGGTGCACTGGTGGTTCTGTATTGCCAAATGGTTATGCAAACAACATTAACACTATGCGTTCTAACAGCCGTGATGGTTACCAGGTACACTTCCTTGGTGAAGAGGGTATCATGTTGAGAAACCCATTGTCATGTGGTATCTTGTACTGTGATGCTGAAGACCAGGAGTCTATTGCAGTCGAGAACAGAGCAGCAGAGCTCGCGTAATTAATAAAATAATACACAATGTTCAACCCCACCCAAAATAGGGTGGGAGCTTGGCATTGCAACAACTAATTGAAAAATTATGGTAGTTGAATTAAAAATCAGAAAGAAGAATCCCTGGGCTGGATTGTTAAAGTACAAGCATTGCTTTGATTATATTGCACCTTACTTTACCAGATCTGGGTCGATATACACAGGTTTAACACCTGAGGACGAAAAGAAATTTGAAAAGGAGCTCGGTTATCCAGAAGGCCATCTCGCTAAAAATTCCCCATTCTGGAATACATTCTGTGTTAAGGTTGGCTCTAAGAGCACAATCCTCGATGACTCATTCCCACGTCAGGCTATGATCATTAAGTTCCTTGAGGGACATAAGAGAGTAGCTACATCACTTGATAAACTAAATGCTGGTAAGGATTACCTGCTTATTAATAGACAGGCTGAGGCTATTGAGAAGAATAAGATTAATAAGCTTCGTAGAGATGCTATTATTGCTTTTGGCAAGCTTTCTCTTGAAGAGATGCGTAAGTGTCTTAGACTGTTCGGTGTTAGTGCTGATACAATGTCTAATGAGCTTGTAGAGTCTACATTGTTCTCATTGGTTGACAAACAGCCACAGAACTTCTTTACAAAGTGGGTTAATAACAAGACAAAGGAAACAGAGTTCTTGATCGAGAGTGCTATTGCCAAAGGTATTATCCGCAAGGATAGAACACAGTATTACTATGGTTCTGAGATGCTTGCAGACTCATTGTAGGATTGTATTGCATACTTGGACGCAAAGAAGAATCAAGACTTAAAGATCTCGATTATTAATCAGGTCGAAAATAAATAATTAAACTAACGACGTATGACGCATAGTGATATTTATACTAAGTTTATGATTGAATATGACAAGGCAAATATAACTTCGTCATATCCGTCGCTAACTAAATATGAAGTTGCAACAATACTCGACAAAGCCTACTTAGCTCTTATAGCTCAAAAATATACAGGGAACAATCCAAGAAAGTCAGCGTTTGAGTCAGATATGAAAGCAACTGAAGATTTATAGCCATTGATTAATAAATTCACAGCTATTGGTAGTTTGTCTGGCGATAACAGCTATACATTTGCTACGCATACTGTAGGCAATCTCATACTATATATAATTGATGGATAGATTAAAATTAATGAAAGCATTACTTCTCATGACAATAAGAATCATCAATATGAAAATATAGTATTCGTGTCGCATGATATTGCTAAAAAAATTCAAGGTCACAAAAACAAATCTACCTTGGATAGAATAGCCTGTAGGATGTATAGAGGACAATAACGTTGTAGTATACGTAGATCCAATGGATGTACAATACAATGGAGCTTAGTCAACAGCTGAGTTTACATATATTAAACGTCCTGCAAAATTTGCTGTCGGACAAGGATTATCAGTAAACGACTATGATTTCGGATAGACTAAATTTGAGTTATCTGATAGCATGGCGGAAGAATTAATTAATTTGGCAATCATTATGTCTACCGAGATTGTAGAATCTAGTAGACTTACTACTAAAGCTAATACTAGACCACTTGAATCATGACAAGAGAAGAAACAAGAAAACTCGGTATTGAGTTTGAGCGTAGACTAATCGAAGTATATCCTTAGTTTGCTTCAGAACAAAAACTTAGTACCGATGCGATATATTCATTCTTAAGCGAGTTCTAGACACAGTATGTTAAAATACTGTATTCTACCGAAGACGATTTTCAGCGTGGTACTAGACGAGCTAAAAGAATAAGCGATGTTAGTAGATCATTAATTAGGCGAGTTAATATAAAAACATCAAATGATGAAGGATTATATAAACTGCCAGAAGATTACGCAATGTACGTAAGATCAGAAAGCATCGTTACAAAAAATTATAAGAGTGATAAGACTTTAGGAAATGGTGTAATTACACCAAATATACTTATTAAGCAAGAAGATGTAGATAATGTAATCAATGCATACTATAACTACAATGGTGTTTTAAAAAATCCATTAGTTATATTTGAAAGTACTAGTTATACAAGTAATTAGTTTAAAGTTATATCTGATGCATATACATAGATAGAGAGTGTAGATCTTACATACTATTGCCAGCCTAATGCATTCAATGTGTTAAAGTTTGATGATAGCGACCAGTCTGCTGGAGCTGTACATAGTTATTGTTCGCTTCCGTATTCATGTTTTGAAGAGCTCGTATCAGGTGCTGTAGACATGTATTTGACTCAGTATAAACTAAAGCTTGCTTAGGGTAATTCTAAATAGAAATCACAACCAAAATAGTAGGAGACTGAGTAATGAGGAATATAGATATTTTAGTAGGGCTAGAGAGGGAGATAAATAAATTTGATAGCCAGCTAGACAAACCATCTACTGACGAATCTTTATTCTGGCTCAATTAGGCTGTTTGCAAGTTCATTAAGCTTAGATTTAATAGTGATCTTATTCACGGAACTTCGTATGAACAAAATGAAAAGCGTAGAGAAGATCTTATTAAGCTATATAAATAGAAAGTTTATGAACAACAAAATATGACTGTAGACGAAAGTCAACCATCGTATACATCTTACACAATAGTCTATCCAGAAGACTTCATGTTCTCACTCAATGAGGACGTCGTAATAAGCGATCTTGATGGAGAGAATAAAATCAATACATGCATGTTCGAATGCACGTAGGATAGTTTTATGTACAGAGTTAATAACAGCCTTACAGATTTCCATTATAGATTTCATAGAGCTAGACCTCTACGTGTAAGAAACTCTAATGGATGTATGCTGCTTACAGATAAGCAATATAAGATTAGTAAATATTCTTTAGGTTATCTCAGAAAGCCTACAGAAATAACACTTGATAATCCTTATGATGAGTATGAGGATTTCGAGGATATTATTATGCCTGAGATTATAAAGATTGCCGCTCAGATGTATTTAGAAAATAAGAAAGATGAGCGCTATAAAACTATAACTCAAGAGGTAAATACACAAGAATAATAATTTTAACGTGGAAAGCCCAGCTAGTTAGGTCTAGCATTAACATTATAGGGTGAGTAGAAAAAATTAATTTTAATATGATTACATATGTAAATACAGTCCTTGTTTCTAACAAGAACGGCGAAACACTTGCTACAGCTACCGATTTGGCTGGCAAGGAAACAAAAGCAGAACTTAAGCCATTGGTTGGTAAGTTTGTATTCATGAACTGCGATCCATCTGCACAGGATGGTACAGCTATCACAGATGTTTATTCTTATGATGAGAATGCAGATCGTTTTAAGATTGGTGTTGTTACATCTGATAGTTTTTAGAAAGTTGGTAAGGATGGCACCGTTAAGTTTGTCCCAGTTATCAAATGGTCTAATATCATCAATGTCGCAGATATTAAGTCTGTAACAAAGCTTGACTATAAGGACGATGCTGAAGACCAGGTTACAATAGACTTCACAAACGTTCCAGCAGAAACACTTAAGGTTCTTGCTCAGGGTGGTTGTCCTGTTGTACTCCGTCTTACATTTAAAGATATGCCAATGCGCTATCGTAAGTGGACAGAGTCTTATAGCTACGTTACAGAAGTTGGTGACGGTGTTGAGCAGATTATTGCTGGTCTTGTAAAGGATATTGTTCGTGCTCCAAAGCGTCAGAGAGTATATGCTAAGTCTGCTGAGAAGAAGCTCATTCTTACAGCGATGAAGTATGATGACGATGAGTCAGCTTCAACAGAAAACGTATATATGAAGGGTCGCTTTGATGCAAATATGTATTGGATGAATCCAGCCGCTCCAGGTTGGGCATCTAACAACAAGTACGAACTTGGTGCAGCTTTCTCAAAGAAGGAAGGTACAACATACCCTGCTTCAGCTAAGCTTGTTCGTGATCGCGAGCGCGCATCATTTGATTATCAGGGTGTTTTACACCGTAGCTGCTGGTACGATCCTCAGCCAGCTATGGTAACAAATCTCGATAACAAATACGACGGTATTACTATCGAGTTTGAAAACCAGTACCGTACAGCTGATGATTTGTGGCGTAGAACAAAGCAGACAGTTGAGATTTACGCATCTAACAATGGTGAAAAATTTACAACCGGTGCTGTAGAGATTGCTGGTGGACTTGTAGAGAAGCTTCAGAATATGATTCAGGCTCGTCAGAATATAGCAAATCCTGTTAGTAATGCAACAGCATACGACGAAACAAAATTTTAATATTTAGCCGGGGTGGGGTAATAAGCCCTATCTCGGCTTTTTGTTTTTAAATACATATCAATATGCAAAAGATCAGAATTGGAAACGATATTAGAATAAACATATCACTTGTTGATAAAACTGAATATAGCGCATCTAATATCAAAAATATAAAATGTTATCTGGTTAACAAAACATTAACCGAGAGCATGAATAAAAAATGCTGCAATAGTTAGTATTTGCTAAATTGGTGTGGATGTCCTACGTATCACGTATTACCTCATTGTAGAAATAAATTTTACTACAATGGAAGAGATTTCGACTGCAAGTGCGAAATGGATAAATATAGACCTTTGGACAAAACAAAATATCTCATGGAGTCTGAGTTGGACGCAAACAACAATGTTATAAATGCGTACTTCCCATCAAAAGATTAGATATGCGGAGTATATCAATTAATCGTTGTTGTAGAAACATTTGTTCCTGGTTGGGGAAAAAGACAACTTAAAACTAATACAATAGACTATGGTGAGATAATTTGAAATCGTTGATAAAGGTGTAGAGTAGACTGGTGGTATAACAATAACAACTGGAGTTGATCCTTTGATTAATTCTGGATTTATTGGATATTTGGCAGTAAGACCATTTGCCGAAGATGAAGAAAGTGATAGCGAAAAAGGCTTTGATAGATCTGACGATGGATACGAAAACCCATCACAGGAAACGTATGATAAAATAGGAATACAGAATGTAGATCCTAATCTACTTCTCGAAGTTCATGATTTATCAAGATTTTCAACTATAGTAAATTATGTAGATGGTCAATATTTGTGGGTGATGTCAAAAAAGCCTATTAAAAACATTATTGATGGAAGCATGAATAATATACCATTTACTACTGTTTAGTACAATGCTGAAACAGGATATTATTATTATGCAGGATCTAACCCAGTACTTAAAAATACTATGTCTGGAGGAGTTTCTGTAAAGGCAATATTCTAAAATGACTAATTATGGCAGATATTAAAAACTCGTATATAAGACCAAAGAAAGAGGACACAATCGTATACGGAAGGATTGTTAGCGCGTCTACAGAAGGCGTTGTGGCAGATGCTGGACAAATATACGATGAATAGCTCAAGATTGGTCAGCACGAATTAAATTAGCGAATTATAAAAAGCGGCATTGGATCGCTTGCCGGAATACCTACATATACAAAAGGTATCATAGATAGAGTAGACCCTAGTGACATCCCTGATAAATACATACTTATAGCTGATAAAGAAAGTGACCTAAAAACAAAACCTTCTAGAGAGGTTGAGGCAAACGGTACGTATGTCGACATTTTGTTTTCTGCCATAAGAGCTTTATAGAGTGAAGTGGCAAAAATAAGAAATACGTTTAGATATGGACTAAATTCATATACTGATGAGAATACATTAATGTCATCTGTTCTAGATGGTATTTCTGATCCAGACGATGAGCCACTGTGGGCAGTTGATAAAGAAGATTTATCATCTGTCAAACGCCTTACAATAGGTCATGGTTGTGAACTTACACCAGAATCAAACTTAGGATATGATGAAGAGGGTATAGTAAAAGTTACCGGCGAAGCTACATGGAACGATGATGAGACTGTAAAATAGGTTACTGACCCTAAGATTTTTATGTATTTTACTGTAACTAATCCAGACGTAACTATACATTTAACAAATGGAGAAAATCAGACTAGCTTTAATATAAATTCAATAGAGTTACCAAAAGCCGATGCATACAATATAATGGTTTGTATTAGCAGAACTGTAGAAGATGCTGGTAGTAGATATATATATATTAGTATTGGCGATGCTATCCATGACAAGGTATACAAATAGGGTTATTATTATAATGATAAGCTAAATGGTATACGAAACGATATCGGATATTCATATTATCCAGACTGGGTTACGTTCAAGAATACAAACGTTTCCATGTTTGATATATGCTCTAAGTTCTAGGATTTTTCTAATCAGGTTATTCCTAGCGCACCATCTGAGTAGGATTACAAATATAAAGTATCACATATAACAATTCGTTCCGTAAAATCAGAAAGTGTACTTTAGAAGATAAAGAATCAAATTCAGAATAATGAATTAACATTTGTTGAAAGTACAAAGAATTTATGGATTAAAAATAATGATAAACTAGTTAAAATTGCTGCTGGTGGCGGTACAACACCAGATGACGGTATGACAGAAAGTGAAGTATTAGACTTGCTTAAGAAGCAAGGTATTATTCGTGAAGATGGTAAAGACCTACGAATAACAGACCTTTCAGATATTACATTTATTCACCAAGACACTGGCAAGAAGTACAAGTTCTTTATCAATGAGTCTGGAGATCTTATTAATCAAGAAATTCCTAATGACAAAGATCTTCTTTCTAATAGAGTTGTCGCTAGTGGCGTTGACCTTGATAGCTGGAGTGCTAGAGGATTTATCGGCAGACTTAGATTAGCCGAATATAATAAAGCAAACCCATCTAATAGATTATCTGAAACACAAAACATTGGATTATATTCCGACAGAATAAAAATTGGTGCATTCTATGCGCCATTGGATACAGATATCGTACACGGTTGTACGAGAGCATTCGTTGAACTTGAGAATACATCTGATAGCGACTTTTGTTTACAGGGGTGCTATTTGCATTATACTAGACCAACAGACGATAAGTAGACTATATATCATTTACCGCTTACTGGTACGATAAAGGCAGGTGGTACATATGTTATTGCAGGAGCTTATTATGGTAACAAGAAAGACGAAAACGCTTATATTAAGGTAGATTCATATGATCAAGAATGGTACGAAGGTGGTAAGTTAATTGATTTTACAATCAATACAAGCTCTAGTCTTGGTAATGGTTTTGCTTTGACATATGGTAATGAAGGATTAACTCCGACAACATATCTATGGAAGTCTAACGATAGCTCTGTAACTATATTTAATGACACTAAGACTTACCCTAACTTATACGATCCATCATTCATTGATGCAATCTACTTCTTTACAGGTGTTATAGATTCTTCAAAGACCGGATATTGGGCAAAGCTTGTACTCGGTATTACATCTAACACAATGTATAAAAATACATTTGAGCTTGATCCTGCATAGTAGGCCTATCAGTCAGCGAATGTTAAAGATAGCTCTAGAGCAAGATGGGCTAGTACAGCAGATGTTTGGATTGTTGATCTTAGTTCACCAATGATTAGTTTTCCGCATTCTAAGGAATAGTATAGTGTAGCTAATTTTACACCAAAGGCGTCTTACTTGAATAAGAATGTATGTACAGATAAGTCTAAGCTTAATGTAACTAAGCCAAATATGGTTACATGCTCGTTTGGTATAGACATGCATAAGGATAGAGCGTTTAACTGGATCTCTGTAGGATATCATGATGAGTATATTTGGATTAGATAGAAAGGCTAGAAAGACTGGACATCTCGTTTCGAATCTTACAAGAAGGTAGAAAACGCTATCACTGCAGCTACATCTTATCCTAGAAGAAAAGAGTACTCTAAAGACGTTAATAACATTATTTATAATAGAATCATAAGTAGATTCCCAGCAGATGGTACATAGTATACATCCCATAAATGCGTAATTAATGTTGTTAACTCTGCGGTTACAGGAGGCCCTTAGGTTTGGGAGTACGTTGTTGGTAGACCTGATGTTAATGGTAATCCTGGTTCATATGTATCAGATGTATAGACATTTACATTGTATCCAGAAACTTATAAGCCAGTTATTTACTAGACAACAGACTAGCAGGGATTCGATTGGTTGCAGTACCAGGTTTGGGCGGCAGCAGCAAACAAGCTGAACGAAAAGATTGCCGAAGATCAAAGTAGTAACAATATTATTCCTATTGTTATGAATACTGGAGATATGACACAGAATGGAACAAGAATCAATGAATGGTTTGATTATTACAATGCTGGTCACGTTTTGTTTAATAAGTTTGAACAGATGAATGTTGTTGGTAACAATGACCTCTGTGGTACAAATGTAACAGATCTTGGAACCGGTGACGACCTTGGCAAATCAAACTCTTTCTACTTCCATGTATTCTATTGCTACGATATAGATGAGTCAGTATTCGTTCCTATTGTAAATAATAAATATATTCCTTCTTTGTACTATTTTGATTCAAAGAATTATAGATTTGTTATGATTAATAGTGAGATTACAATGATTAACTGTAATCAGTGGTTTAATCTTAAAGACGGCAATGATACGATAAATATCTACACTGGCTACACTATCGGCACAAATCATAAGTATGTTAACAGCTTTACATCAATCTATACAATGGTTTACAACATGCTTAACACTAGTAAAAAGTGTATAGCTGCTTGTCATGAAATGCCGTTTACTGTTATTACTAATAGTAGTATAGCTACTGGATAGGAATAGTATTCTAGATCACTTGGACCTAATGGTGCCGCATTAATCGGTAGTCATTGCAATTAGATCGATAAAACTGAAACTGGTGCTGGTACATATTGGCTTAGTAGACTTCTCGAGTATAAAGGCGTAAAGCTTATGATTGGCGGTCATAAACACACATACGCTTGTACGTATCCTGTTAGAGAGTATTTCTTCTTTGGGTAGAATAAAAACAGCAAAGATAATTTTGCAGAGTATTCGATGAGTAATACATTGTAGAATGATAATGTTAGATTTGTTGAAAATAGTAAAGATTACACAAAATTCCCTTTAACAAAACGAGATGATGTAGGACAGGCTCCTACTGGCTTCTTCCCATATACAAGTGTACCTAACCTCGAAGGCGGTGTTACTTATTTTATGTGTTAGGCTACAGGATTTAAACTTACATCAAATAAAGAGCTCCCTTCTGCAAACTAGAAGTTCTCTTTAGCCATACCAGAAACAACAGTTAAAAATGGAAAGGATACAGCTAATGCTAATTAGAAATATCCTATGTTTGGTATTATAAGACTATCGGATTCTAATTATAATGTTGAGCTTGTTAGAGTAGCTAACATTCTTACATCTACAGCTAAATTTACACAGTATGATTATTCTACATCTCCTATGAAGTTACAGTACTTTAAGTAGGTTTCTGATAACAACTACGGAGAGTGGGTTGATACAGAAACAATAATGCTTACAGTATGAGATTAAATAACAATTCTAAGATTGTTAGTGATGACGATATAATAATGTCGGATGGCTCTTTAACGCTGTCCGACAAATTGTCGTCTATAACTAATGACGTAAATTCGCTTAAGACAAACGTTAAGTGGATTTATAAATATGGCGGAGTCGGTTCTGGCTCTGGCCCCGGAGGTGGAGGAGGTAGCGATAAATCATTTAGTGTATTTGCATCGCTTAATGGTATTTAGCTTAAGGGCAATAATATTGTACTTAACGGAATAAATACATATCCACTCCTTATTATAATAAACAACCCAAATGGTGGCAAGTTTAATGTAACATACTCGTACACAACAAAAACCGCTAGTGGCGGAGAAACCACTCAGACAAGAACTTAGATTTTATCTATCGAAAATGCGTTTAGATTTTAGACGAATATTAATCTTAATACAAACGCCTCGCTTACTATTACTGTAACAGACGGAAATGATACATAGCAGGTATCATGCCAGTATATCGTTACACCATATTCGTTCGATGTATCACTTGTTGATGATAAAGGTAAGAAGTATTTAACAGATAGTAATACGTATGAGATCTTTATAGAAACAGCAAGAGACACTGGTCTTAATATAAAGGTTGACTACGTAGTTTCCATTTCTGCAGCAATAAACTACTCAGTTAGATTTAATGGATAGGATTTAGGTTCTGGCAATATTGAAAATCAAAAGGGATCGCTTACATTTCCTATAGATAAGAGTAATTTTACAAACGATAAATCTGGACTTTATTCTGCCGTATTTAACACGCAGATTATACCAGATGGTTAGGAAATGATCTCAAATGACTAGACAATAAATATATCTCTTATACCTAACGAGCTGTACTGTTTAATATCTCCGGATGTTGGTGTTATATACAATACGAAACAGACTAGTGGATACTATATTTACAATCCTGGATACATCCAGTTTAACTATAGAATATATGAAGGCATAAACAACAACAGAAGTTACAATGTTTTCGTAAAGATTAATGGAGTATCAATGTTTGAAAACGGTCTTACCGTAACAGAGCGTCAATAGAACTCATTTAAGATTCTTGCTACAAAAGCTGGAGAAAACACAATTGAAATAAACGTTTCTGGGTACAGCGCTAAATATTATTTTTATGTAAAAGAATCAGAAGATTAGCTTGATTGGTTTGAAAATCCGTAGCAGTGGAGCTAGTATTATTATAGAATTAATTCTTGTACAGATAATTTTAAATAGTATCTATCGAATACAAGTATATCTTAGACGGTTAACTCTAACGCTATTAGAATAACAGGCATTGAACCTCCATAGGTTAGTGGTACCGGAAACATTTGTACACATATAGCTATTGGTTTACAGTTTAATCATATAAACTCTGATAATGCTACCATTATAAGTTTGTATAATGAAGGAGACTCTCCAATTATGACGATAGGGTAGCAGATGACAACTAGAGGTAGTTCTTTCGTAGATTGTTATATATAGAAACAAAACGATGCAGATAAAGATGATCTTACAAAATATCACTTATTATAGATTTTCTCAAATTTTGTAAAAAAGAATGGAAATGATTCATACTATGACACTTCTATATATATTGATGGACGAATGGAAGCGTCATTCTCTAGTTTGTTCAATGCTCCTTTGCTTGTAAAACAATTACAGATAAATCCTACTAACGTTTACATTAACACAATAGATGTTGATTATTTACCCGTGTCCGGTATTGGAGAGAATGGAGATTACGATGTATACCAATATTATCTTAAATATAGATCTGAAATAATTCGCGAACAAAACGAATAGTTTTAGCAAGAACTTATTTTGAAACAATATCTAAAAAAGTTTAATGTTGGAATAGATGGTAGAGTTATTACAGATGGTGCTACAATTAGTGATATTGCTGCAAACACATCAACTCCTGTTCTTGTTATGACGTGCCAAGATAATGGTACTGGAACACCAATGATATAGAGGCTTGAGAAGAACTACGGTGAGGATGGAACAGGTGAAGGATCTGATCTTAATTTCCCTGTATCAATCGAATGGAGTCCTGGAAGATCTGCATTAGCAGAGGTTAAAATTCCAGATTCATTTACTAATGCACAATTTAGGGCATCGTTACAAGGTTCTTCTACAAAATTATATAGAGTAAAAAACTTTACACTAGCGATAGAAAATACAGACCAATCTGAAACTGCTGACGTTTATTTGTATTCTCCTAATTTTAATCAAGATAACACTGATACGTTTTTACCAGAAACGCAATTTACATTAAAGGCCGATGTCGTTGATAGCTCTCACTCAAATAATACAACTTGCGGAAAGTTTGTAAATACTGTCTGCGAAAAATTTAGCGATAGCATTAGTGAAGATAGTGTATTTAAACCATACATAAAGAACTGTCTTGAGGGATTTCCTATACTTTTATTTATGCATATTGTTACAGAAGATCCTGATTCTGGAAACAAAGATGATGTTTATTACTACTTCGGAGTATATAACTTCAACCTTGGTCGTGAAGCATATTTCAATCTCGGTTATAAAGATCTTAGAGTATTTGGTGATAAGACAACATTGACTGGTAGTGGCAAGGACTTTGTATTCTATAAAATAAACAACGATGATAATACGTTGAGAGAAGGTCTTGGTGTTGCTGAAATTTAGGGTGGTTCTAACTATTTTGACTTCTCTCAGTATGATCCTACTATATTATTCTAGCAGAACAAAGAGAACGATAACACATATATGTTTGGAGACCTTGTTCATGGATCAAACTTTTCTGAAGCAGAACTATAGGCATCTATACAAAAGCTTGTAAAATCAGTAACACTTGGAGGTGGTTATTTATTTGATTATCTAAAGAAGGGAAGAGGATCTTATGAAGATGGATATTCTGCAGAAGAGCTTGATTCATCTGGAAACAAAACTGGCAAATCATTAAACATGGTTCCAGATTATACTAAATAGTATCAAAGAAAGTCTTCTGGCTCAAGTTATCAATATGTATTAAAGAATACAATTAATGCTGGAACACAGAATGATTTAAGAGATCTCTGTATACCAGATACTGATAACAATAGACCATCAGAATTAAACTTCTAGTCAGTATCAGAGTATTATACAATATGTATGGTACTTGGTCTTGTTGATAGTGTGATGAAGAACCTTAATATTAAGACATGGTCTGGTAAAAATCCAGATGGTGCAACTTGGGTAACAGCGTTCTATGATATGGATACATGTTTAGGTATTAACAACAGTGGTGGTAAAATTTCTTATTTCGCATTCTCAGACTATTGGGATGGTCAGTTAAAGAAAACTCAAGACGGCGTTGATTATCCTAATAATGTAAATATATATAGAGACTTCTCTCCGTCTACACTTGGATCAAATGGATTTGATGTTCCTTCATCATATTTGTTTGCCGTTGCTAAGTATGCTAGATTAATATTTAAGGACGACGAGCAGTATACAGTTAACTACCCACAGGAATTGTATGCAAAATGGAGAAGTAATGTTATAAATAACAAGACTCATGAAGGTATTCTAAAAAATGCTGATTATTTTGTAGATAATTTCTATGCCAATAATCTAGGTTCTATAAACAATCTGCTTGTAACATATAACTATAGATCTAAATATCTAGCACTCGACGATTCTGGTAGCCAGTGGAATCCAGTTGATTATCAGAAGTTTAATGGAACTAGAATTAACTATGTAAGAGATTGGTTCAATGGTAGATTGCATATTCTTGACGCATACTTTAATCTTAACTCAAATATAGGTGTTCCTATATAGTATAGAGATAGTGATGGACAGTGGAAAAACTTAAATTTAAGTAGTGATCCAAATGTTGAAAATATTGTATATGATCGTACTTATAACGCTGCAAACTACTCTGTACCTATGAATAAAGATGTAATTATCCTTAGAGACATATTCTCTTCAGGAATCTCTTCTGCTGGTATCCAGCTTGGTGCAAATGCTAGTTTTAAGATTAAATGTCCTAAATTCTCTCCTTTACAGATTACTAAAGCTAATGCTGTTATTGCAAACTATATAATTGGTGGAGATAATTACCAACAGATTGATATCCCAACAACAGGTGTACAGGGTGTTAAAATTGGAGGTTCTTAGTTATGGTCTTATCTTGAAGACATAAACTGGATAGAAGGAAACGCTTAGACTGGTTTATATATTGGATCTGATAAGCTTGAATCAATAAATGGTTCTTCGAATACATTCGGAAGTTTTTCTTTTGATACACCTAGTGTTAAGGAGATTAATTTAACATCTCCTGGTTATACTGCAACACTAGCACTTAATGGAGCTGATAATTATCCTAACTTAAACTCTATTAATATTAGTGGATCGAAAATGGGTTTAACTGCAAATAACTTAAATGTAACAACTGTTAATGTTAGTAATATCAAAAACCCAGGAGCAAGTATAGCTATAACAAACTGCTATAATATCACAAGTTTTTCTGTAGATAATAGTTAGCTTTAGGCACTTCAGTGGTCATAGATATAGGGGCAATACAAGAACTTATCGTTCAATAATAAAACCAATATTACAAACTTTAATTTAAGTTGTATTGAGAGTGGTGGTAGTTTTACTCTATCTGGGGATAATTCTGTTGAAACTGTAACACTGCAGGGTTTTGAAACAATAAATATAAGCAATTGCCCTAAGCTTAGAACCGTTACAATTACAGAGTATGATAATCATTCTAATGTATAGATTTACCCTAAAAATATATCTGTAACAAATTGCTCGCATAGTTAGCTTTGTATTAAGGATAATACTGGAGCTACAGTTGACAATACTGTAGACTTACGTAACTCTACACATCTTTAGTCTGTATGTTTCTAGGGTAGCACGAATATAATTCATGTTACACTTCCGCCAAATGTTACAGCTACAAATTCTTGCTTCGCTAATGTTACAGGTCTTTAGACAGTTGATGCAACATCTCTGTACATTGAAAACTATACATTCTACAACTGTTTTAATTATAAAGGTTTAAATAGTAGTGGAGGTTATACAGGGTTAACAGTAAACTCTAATACAACTGCTTTAAATAGTGCATTTGAAAGAAGCGGTGTTGATCTTAACTTTGTAGCAAACTTTTTTGCACATGCTATTCCAGCAGATAACAACATTACTAATACTAGTTCAATGTTTGCTAGATCAAAGGTTAGTTTTACACAAGATGATTACAAGAAGTGTATAACAAATGGCGTATTTAGAAGTCCTATAGATCCATCAGCTTTAAACAAGGTTACCGATGCTGATTTTATGTACGTTTATACAGGTGTAAACGTACACTTTAAAGAGTTGTATAATTTCGGTAGTCCATCTGGATGCTCATATAATTAGATGATTGCAGCACATACAACAAGACTGGCTACAGACTGTTTTAAGCACTGTATATCAAAGATGACAAATTGGGGCGGAGATGACGGAGGCGGTGATCATCAATTCTAGATACCAATGGACCCAACTACAGGTAACGATATATCAACATCAGAAATTATATCAGCTAAAGATATATGGAATCCTAATGGCATATCACCTAAGAAGCTTTGGAAAATATCGGACTTTAATATATCTAGCTCGTATAAGGTTGATTTAAGTGAAATGTTTAACTCTAATTGGACATCATTAACAACTTTATATGCAAGCTTCCTTGATTGTTATAGCGTAAATCTTGCTGGATTACTTTATGATCTACCAAATATAAATGAAATTAGAACGTGTTTCTCACAAAATAGCAGAAGTACAGATAATGTTAATTTATGGGAGTTTATTAATTGGGAGAGGTTTGTTCCAAGAAGCTATGGTGGATTCCTAACAAATGAATATAGACGTGATTATGGATGCTATAATTTTAAAGCCTACATTTCATTAGAGCACTACTAGAGATATATGTAAATCTGTATATTAAGCATAATAAAGAGGATCTTAGTAACTTATTCTACAATACAGATATAACAGAAACAGATGGAGATTTAACATTTGGAAATACATCTGCAATAAATTCAAACGCAAAATATAATGAGACATAACGTTTGAATGGTGCTAAGTATGGTCGTGGTGCATTAAGATTGGATGACAATTTCTTTTCTAAATTACCTAAAATACAAGATGTTAGATATTGTTTTGCAAATACATCTTTAGCAAAACCGATACCATTCGACTTCTTTAGAAAGAGATATGATGATATTAATACCTAGGTATTCATAAAGGTTGGAGAAGAATACAAGCCAGCAACTTTACATGATTATAAATACGGAAGAGATAACAGTTATAAAATCTGGAGCTTCTCACATGTATTTTATAATGTTAGCCCGGCTAGTGGTGCATAGCAGTTTGATATGACTACAAAAATTCCGGACAACTGTGTAAAGAATAATGACACAAGCGACTAGACTGCATATATGGAATATTATACTCGTACATAGGATCCGGAAACTAAAGAATACACATATACAAAACATACTGTTAATCATTGCACAGAATTTACTGACACATAGAATTTGATAGGTGGATATTAGGCTACATATAATCTTGGAGATGGTTCATTGTTTAGTAATGGACAAGTACCTGATGGTGGCGTGAACAAATTGATTATACCGCCAGATTTCTTTTATTGTGCAGCAACTTCCCATTCTTCAGATAGCGGAGATAATGGTATAACAAACTATAGTTATGCATTTGCTAAAGATGAAACGTCTAACACAATGGCCGGAATTATACCTGAAAATATTTTCAAGGCAAATAGGTCTGGAGTTGTAACAGGTGTATTTAATAACCAGGTAGTTATACCTCGTCGTGTAGGTTCTGCAACATCTGGAAACGAAACAATAAACGTATATGTTCAGTATCCTAAAAACTATACTACATATTCTGTTTTGAATGATGCATTTGGAGCACAGCCTGTTATATTGTAGGATAGTAAAGCTGGTGAACATGTAACACATAATTATTCATTTGTATTGTTTAACGAGTCAATACCTTCTACAACATCTACATTAAGTAATGCATTTAAGAATAGTTGTATAATTTACGGTATAAATTATGGTAGCTATTCTGGAGAAGCTAGATTAAATTTAGCTTGCTCCTATAATGATGGAAAACTTGTTGAAGGATTTGATATGACCAGATTCTCATCAATTACGCTAGACCAGATGTTATATACAAATTTATTGTGTGTATTAAATGGTCCAATATTTGCTGGAACGTATTATATATCTAATTGTAAAATGGCTTCCAATAATTCCAAAATAGTATCAACTTGGGGAGAAAATATTGGTAATCACACATCTAGTTTTATAAAATGGCCTGCAGCAAATAGTAGTATTGCTAACAAGATGTTTGTGGATACAAATTAGGGCATAACAATAACTGCTTCTAATATTTAGAATTCTGGAGAAAGTTTAAGATACTATAATGAAACTGGAGTAAGCATAGTATGAAATTAACATTAAAAAGAATAGCTCTACGTTCAACTTACACTATAGGTAAGCTTTATATAGATGACGCATATTTCTGCGACACACTAGAGGATACTGTAAGAGATACCAATAAGAGTGGTAAGTTTGATAACGGAGAATAGAAAATAAAAGGAAAAACAGCAATTCCTTATGGAACTTATGAGATCAAGTGGACGTATTCACCTAGATTCAAGAAGTATACACCACAGCTGATGAATGTTCCATCATTTGAAGGTATACGCGTTCATGCCGGAAATACAAGCGCCGACACTGAAGGGTGTCTTATTCTCGGCGAAAACAAATAGGTTGGAAAGGTCCTTAACTCAAGAGCTACTATAAACAAGTTTTACCAAATAATAAAGGAGGCTTGTTCTAACGGAAAAGTAACTATTGAGATAAAATGAACAAGGTAACAGGAACATGGCGCGAGAAAGTTTAGTATTCAACCGCATGCCTCGCGTTCTTAAGCGGTTAGGTTCTCACCTGGGTTCAGTATTTACAATAGGGTGAAATCTCCACAGGGGTACTAGGGTTTGTAGCCCAAACATTAGTTTATTCAGCTAGTATCTATGGAGTGTCTATTTATATACAGGGCAAATTTGGTGAGTTAAGAACATATTTAAAAGAATATTTGAACAATAATGAAAGCAATGCTGATGTAGTAGATATTAAACAAGATAAAGAACAACTACAAAACGCTGCTTAATGCCATTTGTGGGCTTCTAATAGCCTTTTGTGTAGCGTCTGGTATATTCTACCACAACAAAGCTAATAGGCTCTCAGAGGAGCTTAAAATGGCTAATAATAACATCGAAGCCTATTAGGATGCCTTAAGCGGTGCCTAGTAGGCTTCTGGTGTTTTAAGGCTAGATATGAAAAAGCTTAAAGATTATAATGATAAGCTTGTGTAGTAGTTGGATTCTGTGCGTAAAGTTAAAAAGCTAAAAAGTAAAGAAATTTAGGTAGCGGCAACTCAGAAGTAGATTATAAACGTTAATAAGAGTAAGGGGGTAGGGGGTGATATTATAACTATACTTAAAGACTCTATTTATAAGGATAGCTTACAATATAACAACCTAACTAAAGTATACTATACAATCGGTAAAGATAGTGTTAATATCAAGTTAGATGTATAGAATACTTAGTACCTCTACGTTTATAAGCATAGAGAATATAAAAACAAAAAGAACTTCTTTAAGAGATTGATAACATTTGACTGGAAAAAGAAAGATGTATACAAATACAAGATACATAATACAAACGATATACTTAAAGAAGACAGTATAAGAATAATAGAAGCAATATGAAAACATTCTCAGCTCGTACATTGATAGATGACATACTTCTTATTGTACGAAATAATAACATAAGTGAGAGTGAGGACATGTCTAGGGATTAGATCTTATCTTGGATAATGTAGTATAAAGCTTATTTGTCTAAGAAAGAAAACGATAAAGATTCTGAGACAGGTGATGACGAAGATCCAGATGATAGTTAGCTATCGACTATCGGGCCACTTGAACTTATAGACGATCCTGTTCCTGGATCAGAAGACTCTTGTTGCTGTTGTTGCGGTAAACGAAAGAGAACAAAAAATAAGCTGTATACAATGGAGAATAGCAGTGATGACATAGTTAACGTTACAGATGCTAGTGGTTGCGTTATATAGATTATGAGTAAATCTAGAAAAACACTATCATAACTTTAGAAGGTATACATATAATGAGCCTACATGTTGGTTTGATGATTAGTATATATACGTTGATGGTAATGGTTCAGAAAACTTTAAATACATATACGTTACAGGAATATTTGATCCTACACAAACAGTTGGTAGTGAAGATGATATAATAATACCTGGATGGATGATACCAGATATAAAGAGAGCTATTATGACCAACGAATTAGCGTTTATGCTTAAAAGGCCTAGTGACGATAGCAATAATTCAACATTAGCAAGCGTTAAACCAAATGGTCCTCAAGATAAGGAAGAATAAGAAAAGCTATACAATAGCTGACATATATAGAGACTACATTAAAAAGAACAATGTAGAGCTTAATTACGCGCGATATAAGCGCATTATAGACGAATTTAATAAAGTTGTCAAGGAAGAGATTTTGGGGCGCTCACAGCCCTTTAAAATGCCTTATGGGCTAGGCACTATATGCATAGTAAAATATAAACCAAAAAGCTACTCTAGTTAGTCATTGTCTACAGATTATAAATCAACTAAAGAAGTAGGCAAAAGAGTTTATTATTTAAACGAGCACTCCAATGGATATAAGTATAGATTATATTGGTCAAAAATACCCAGAATGTTTTCTGATAGATATAAATACTAGCTATGCATGGTTAGGGAAAACAAAAGACACCTTGCTCAACTTATATTTAATAAACAAGATTATATAAATATAGATGATATACAAGTATACAAAATGTGAGTCAGTTATAGCTAAAATTATGGCTGACTCAAACATGCAAGAAAAGAACATACGTATTACAGATATACGAGAATGGATCTTTGAAGCTGTTGAGAAAATTGGTGCACCTGTATAGTATGTATAGAAGGAGTCTGGTGAAGATTGCGTTCCAATATTTGAAATACACGAACATCAAGTTCCGATACCAGAAGACTTAGAATCATTGACAACTGTAGCCTATTCAAACAATGGAACAAATTGGGTATAGGCACTAAAAGATGAAAGTTCATTTAAGTCTAAAGCTAATACAAAACATATGCACCACTATCATCCAGAACAGCCTGCTGGAGTAATGTTGCCTACGCATAGATCATAGCTTCTTGGCATCAATGGTAGTACTGCTCTGATGGATGCTATTAGAGATCATAAGACAGATGTTCCTACATACTGGATTAAACCAGGCTGGATAGTCTTTAATAAAGACAAGGGTTTTGTTAAATTGTCATATAAGGCAATAGCTACAGACGAAAGGGGTTATCCACTTATCCCAGACTTAGCTTCATATTAGGAAGCTATATACTGGTATGTAATGATGAAGTTAAGCTTTCCAAAATTCCTTAGAGGATCACTTGGAGGAAAAGCTAGATATAATCAGAACGCATACTTCTATATATAGTAGCAGTGGAATTTCTATAGAAACCAGGCTTACGCTGAGGCAATGATGCCAAACGAAAGTGAAATGCTTACTATTAAGAATGAGTGGACTAAACTTATACCGGAGTGGGATGATGATGAAAACTTCTTCAATAACACCGGAAAGAAATAGTTAAACTTTAATGATTATTGCTATGGATACTAATACTGAACCACAAATTAATAGTTTTGCAGGAGGATTGAATAGTGATGATGATCTCTCTATTGTTGCTACAAATTAGTATATCGATGCTAGAAATATAAAGATATCGTCATACAGAGGTGGAGAAGGTAGAGATAATAGGCATGGGTCACTAATGCCAGTATAGGGTGTAAAACTAGCTGGATCATTTGCTGGTGAGGGTAACAAAGTTGTTGCTACTGGTTCAATAAGAGATTATGGAGTAGTTGTTTGCATTGATGAAAATGAAAATAGACTTAAGGTCTATAGTTTTAAAAATGCGATAGGTGGAACTGTCAATGATTAGGACTTCAATGATATATAGAAGAGTAGCATTGTTGTAGACGCTCCATTATTGCCGTTAGATAAAGGAGAAAAGTATCCAGATACATTCGATATTTAGCTTAATTATGAGAGCAAAAACAATATTAAACTATACTTAGCCGATTCAATACACCCGATAATGGTTTTTAATATAAGCAATGATTTTTTATATAAAGATCTTAATAAATGCTTATCTTATCCAGAAGCGGTTTGTAAACCGCCAGTATTTGAAGAATATGTACCAGGAAAGATAGAATTTGGTGTTGTAAGTTATTGTTATCAGTTATACAATAGATACGGAATACATACAGGAGCATCTATACAATGTCAGCAAATACCAATTGGTAATTATGATTTCGATAACAGATATGTAAAGTGCGGTGGTAAATAGGGTGCACAATCAAATTGCGGAGTAAAAATATCTATACAAATTCCTAGAGATTATTGGCACCTTGATTACATTAAAGTATTTAGGGTACAGTATACGCAAAATGGATAGATGCCAATAGTATCTGTGATATATGATGCCAAAGTAAACTTTAATGAAAAAGATTCTACAGAACTAATTATAAATGATGTTGGTAATGATCCAATAGAGAATATCAGTGTTGAAGAATTAAATTCATTACAAGGTGTTAGGATAATACCTAATTCGTTGGCTTCTAAGGATGGTTTTCTGTTTGCTGCAAACACAAAGACAATACAGACAACTATTAAGGATTTCGACAAATGGGACGCAAGAGCATTTAGGTTTAATTACGAAAAAATCAGCACCGTAACAGATGTTAATGGTAATAATGCATTTAAAATAGATGCTCACGAACACGACATAGAAGACGACTCTGTTGCTGTTCCTCCGTTTGATCACGATTGCTATGATGGTACTTATAATAATATAAATAAAGAAGCTTCATTATATTCTGCTAATTTTGTGTTCGATTCAAAATATCAATGGGTCGGAGGATCTGGTAAAAATATAGAATGGAGATTTGTTATTTCTTCTTAGGTAGAAGATTCTTGTGTAAAAGAAAACAATACAAGAAAGATAGGAACATTATACAATTATTCTCAAAAAGAAAATGTATAGCAAAATAATGTCTTTTATATTGATAAAGATTTTAATCCATCTATAATAGAGAAAGCTGAATTTGATCCAGGAATAAATAAAAACACATGGTTAATAAAGTCACTTAGACGAAACGAGATTTATCGTTACGGAATTGTTTTGTATGACAAATATTGTCAAGCTTCTCCAGTTAAGTGGATTGCTGATATAAGAACTCCAAATGTCACCGAAGAAGGCTTCTAGCTTATGTCATCAAATACTATCGTTAATGGTAAACGTTACGAATTAGTTATCAGAAATCTAGGAATACAGTTTATGGTAAAAAGTTTACCAGAAGGCTGTACTGGTTATTAGGTAGTTAGATGTGCTAGACATGAATCAGATATAGCTACAATATCACAAGGAGTTCTTAGCTCACCTGTGTCTAATGCTTATAGTAGATAGTATGAATCAAATAGTAGTGATTACTGGGTAACAAAGTATCATATGTTTTGTCCAACAGGATTCTTGACAACAAATAAGTTCATATAGGGATACAACGTACACGATTAGCTTAGGTGGGACGGAAAGGATGTCGAATCACAATGTATGACAAATATAGACAATGACAAATTATTACAATTTGTTTCGAAGGAAGTTTGTTATCAGTCAGAATCATTTAAGCAATTTGTAAAAGATAAAAAATATTATTTACAAAAATAGTCTTTTTTATTTGGAGCTAGAGGTGACTATAAGTTTCGTGACGATTAGTATGATTCTTTTATAAACGGTAATCCGAATCCAGATTACGGATCATTATATGGTAAAAATGGTAGATAGAATTTTCAGTTCGTAATACCATGTATATCTAACTGCGCTGTAGAATTATTTACTGGACGAGATGATAACGGTGACGCAAGAGGAGACTTTTATGTTAATGATCTAACTATAGAAAGGAGATACTATGATCCCAAAACTAGTGAAATATGCTATTTAGACGCACCATTTAATCCAAACTATTTCTACGAAGTTAATCCTTAGGCGCATAAGAATAAAGGAATTAATATAATTAAACCTACTGTCTACTAGTTCGTTTCAGTTGGTGGACTTGGAAATGATAAGCCATATTCGTATGCATTAATAAAAGATTGCATTTTAAATTTTGATAGACTATATAATAATGACGAATAGTCTGCTAATGAAAGAAAAGAAAAATCAGGTAGGTTTATAATATAGAAAGCCTTCGCTTATATAAAATTATATGAATAGAGTGTTCGGCCATATGAATTTATTATAAGTAGAGGTTCTGATCTTGGTGATTCATGGTTTGATACTGTTTAGAAAGCAAACTATATATAGGACTTTTAGTTAGTTGATCAAATAAAATGGGACTAGGCATTCAAAAGAAATTTCAATAAAGACAACGAAGAATAGATGTCATCAAAAGCCTATCCTAATTATGCTGTTTCTGCTGGTGGAGCACTATTTACAAATATGGTTACTGGCGGAATTTGTAACGATACAAATGGTAACATATTTGGAGCATTTGGTAATTATGGTGGCGCATTTTAGGGTGATAATACTGGTGGTTATGGTAAGAAGAACGCATGTTTTGGAACAGGTGGAAAATGTTTACTGTTAAGCTGTTGGTATAAAGAAAAGGGTACTGCTGGTGCGATTTCTTATTACTATCCAGAGAATGGCAATTATTACGATAGCCTAAAATAGGAGGATCCTTAGACGGAATCTACTGAAATTGGATAGATATTCAAGATAGTCAGACCAACTCTACTTGGAACATATCTAACTAATCTTAGATAGCAAATAACTCCTTATGGTGGATATTCATTTACAAATAGACTTACGAATATATATTACGGAGATGGTAACTATTTCGAATCTAAAAATGAATGGAATACGGTGTTTGACGGAGATTGTCATGTAGAGACATTCGAATATACATCTATGCATAAGGTGTACGGAGCATATAAGGGGGACAAGAATTTAAGTTTCCCTAACACTCATATGATAACATATTCTATACCAACAGAGTCTAATATATGGTGTAGATTTCAATATGGATGGACATTTAGTTCTAATGCAAGAGATAATTATGCATCCTTTATACAGGCTGAACCATGTGAAATAACTGAAGCTTACGTACAAAAAGAGCCAGAGTATGTTTATAATTCTGTATATAGTGTACAGAATACAAGTGTACCATTTGCTGTATACGATGATCTTAATCCGCAAGACTATAATAAGACTATAGATACAAGAGTATATTATTCTGATTTGAAACAGAACGATGAAATCATAGATAGTTGGTGTAAATTTAGAAGCTCTAACTTTATAGATGTTGATTAGGAGTATGGTCCTATAACTGATGTATGTACATTTAAGAATGTTCTTACATTTCTACAGGAGCAATCATTTGGTGTACTTAGCGTAAATGATCGTAGTGTTGCTACAGATAATTCTGGACAAAATATAGTACTTGGAACTGGAGGAGTACTTGATAGATACGACTATTATAGTAATACTTATGGAATGCATAAACAGCAATTCTGCGCAGCATGTACTACCGGTGGTTTGTATTGGTTTGATAGCCATAATAATGTAATCTGCTTATTTGATGGATAGAGTGTAACATAGCTTTCAAAGCAAGCTAAGGTATAGAATATATTGAACAAGTATAAGAAAGATGACAACTTTAAAGTATTCTACAATAATAGGTACAATGAGGTTATATTTAATGTACTAAGCGATGACCTGCAAATAGTATACAATGAGATGCTTGGCAAGTTTACATCTACGTTAACGATACCATTCGATGGAGCTATATAGTTCTTTAACGGAGAATATCTTGTAAAGAAAAACGATACTGTATGCATATATTAGTATGACTACCTTGATGGATCACCTAAATCAACAACTCAGTAGTTACTTTCAAGTTACGTTAAATATGTAGTTGCTCAATAGCCGCTTATTACGAAGGTATTTGATAATCAAGAGATTGTTACATACGAAAATCTATAGTTACATGATACAATACGCGACGATAATGATTACTTCTCAAAGAATCATAAATATACATGGTAGACAGAATCTTAGAAGATAGAATCCAACCTAGAAGAGTAGATAACACTTAGGGAAAATAATCATAGATTTGCCATACCTAGGGCTGATGGATTATTTGGCAATAGAGCTAGAGGCAAGGTTATGATTTGCAGTATAGAAGATATCAAACCAAATCCAGCTATGGCAATACAATATATAATAACAAAATATAGATAGTCATGGAGCTAAAATAGAGAAAGAAGATAAACAATATTCCAAAATTCAATGACGGAATAGACCTATCAAGTAGTGTGAAGGGTATTGGCGGCGATATAACTGGAATAAATACATATAAGCAATAGCTAACATCTTTGCCAACAATTAAAGAAATAAATGGAATGAAAACTCCTAGCGTAAGTTTAGGAGGAGGCGCACTTAGCAATGTTAATGCCGGTACTGTAACAGGAGCAGTTAATGGAACTCTTGGAATAATAAGCGGATTCAATCAGCAGTAGGCAGCAGTAAAAGATTAGAGCGGATTATTCAGCATGTCCGGATAGAGAACAGACTAGGCATTTGGAGTAAACTACCAGGCTTAGAATGATATTAATAAGAGATAGGCTATGGCTGATATATCTGCTTCTAACACAACTAATACATTGACTATGACTGGCTCTGGAGCTGCTGCAGGAGCTGCAGTAGGTACAGCTATAGTACCAGGTATAGGCTCGCTTATCGGAGGTGCCGCAGGAGCTATAGTAGGATTGTTTGGAGGTTTGTTTGGAGGCAAGAAAGCTAGGGAAAGACAGCGTAGAAAGATATTTAATGCATAGTAGAATGTAAACTTAATTAATTAGGTTAATCAATCGTCAGCTGCAACAGAAGGTCTTACATAGCAATATTATTTAAATAATGGTAATACATATGATGACGTATTGTATGCTAACCGAGGAAAAGATTTAATAAAACCAATATATGTTAAAAGGAAATAAAGTATGGACACCTAATGGATATTAGAGTGGTCCTGTAAATAGTTTAGTTGGCAAGGGGGAGTCCATTATAGATTATACTAATGGCACAGGAACTCTTGTAACCAAAGGAAAGGTTGGAGTTGATAATTAGCCTAGCTCTGTTAGTGTAAACGATAATAATGTTATAGCTGGTAATGATATAGACTGGAGCAATGGCATGAAGTTTTCTGACCAAGTAGCTCCATTAACAGCAAAACTTTAGATGTATAACAACATTGAGAAAAGAGTTGGAAAGAAACCTGAACTTAGTTCTTTATCAAAATAGACGATGGAACTTTAGAAGAATCAGTTGGATCGCGCTAAAGCTCCTATTTTGTAGGCTATGAAGAATATTACAGATAGACAAGAGAAGTAGCATTAGATCGAAGATTACGCTGCCTATATTAAGCATAATTGTGGAAAAGACAGATTTGATAACGGTAAAAGCTTATGGGATAAAACAAAGTAGACAATTTCTAGTTGGACTAAATCTGGCAAGGGCAAAGTATCTAATTCTATGCTTGATTTAGGCTACGCGTTTCCTACACTGCTTGAAACACAGATGCTTAATCATTGGCGTAGAGAAAACCCTGTAATGCCAAATATATACGCAGCTAATAGATATGCACCAATAGCTTTATAGACTATGGCTGGCAATAGAGTATCAGCTAATCCTATTCTTGAAAAGTTATATGCACAAGATAGATAGGCTGCTTATTAGCTCGCTAATTCTGGTGGTTATACAGGTGGTCAGAGATAGGCTAATAGAGTAGCATTGGCTTTAGGCAATTAGAGAAACGTTGCAGATGCACTCATGAATGTGCAGGAAAAGAATGCTGCATATAGAAATACTTATGCTGAGATGGCTGCTAGACTTGGTGATAGCGACGCATAGAGATTACAGCAGTCTAACCAATATGGATGGGAGGCTTACAATAGAGCACACGGTGCTAAGACTAAGGGTATTGAAACACACTTATCTAATCTTGGTCTTATTGGTCAAAAATGGTTGTCACAGCGCATTAAAAATAAGCAGTATGGCGATATTCTTGACCTGTATCAGTAGGATATAGACAATAAGAAAGACGCTTTAAAAACAATATACGGTATAGGTGGTAATACTACAAGTGGAGCAAATGGTGGAAACACAACAGGAAATACTGGTAATACGCCTGGGAAGTCTACTGGCTTAAAAACATTAAGTGAATAGATTGGTGGAATTGCCCCAGGTTGGACTCCTAGTCAATACTAGCCGTTTATTGGATCTCCAAACATCGCTCGTTAGAATACAGAATATGACCCAATACTTAATACAGGAAAATAGGTTGTTTATAGCTAGACCCCATCTTCGGCTCCATTTGAGTCTACAGGCAACACTATTATGCACCATAATGATTTTATTCCAGGTGATGGTGGTAGGTATCTCACGGATGAACAAAGAGCTAGATTTAATAGTATAGCTTTACACCCAGGAGAATAGAGATATTTAAGATCTTACAAATACGGAATGCAAGATGTTATACAAAACCCATTGTGGTTTTTATATGGAGCAGGACAAGGTAATAGACTACCTGGATTTTATATGAATAAGAGGAACAGAACCAATCTTTATACAGGTATTTAATTATGATAGGAATGTATGATGAACCAGTAGCTGTACCTATTATAGACCTACTGGATAGCAGTATGATGTCGTAGTACATTAGTGCTGCAAGGGAACAATATAATTAGGCTGTACAAGAATAGAAGGAGTTTGCTAAGGAATTCGGAGAATTGTATGGACCTAATGCGAATATAAATAAACAGTTCTACGATATTACAAAAGGAGCCGTTAATAAAGGGCTTGATTATTTGTATTAGAATGGTATAGATCCTCTTAGATCTGCTGAGGGTAGAGCTTATATAGCTAAGATCATTAGAGAAAGACCATACGCCGAAATAGCTAATCTTAAAGCTTAGAACGAGTCTATGAAAACTTATTAGAAGTATAGAGCAGAGGCTATGCGTAATGGTACATATGATCCAGACTTTGAGAGGTTTGCACTTGGCGGCAAGACTCTTGAAACATGGGATCCTTCTACAGATGGTATGTGGACAAGAGAGGCTCCTTCTAAGTATTCTAGTCTAAAAGACTGGACTAGTAATCTCTTTGATAACATGTAGCTAGAATATGATCCAGAGTTAACAAAACAAGCTGGAGGGTTATATCAAGTATATTCAAAGTCACCTAAGAAGATGTAGTAGATTCTTGATGCAAATATAAAGGATATGACAAAATCTGATCTTGGTAGATATTATCTTAATATGTACGGAGGCGATATAGATGCCCTTAAGGCTGATATTATTAATCGCAACAGAGAGTATACTCAGGTAGATAGAAGAGCTGATCAGGTAAAAGTTCATCTTAATGATCAGGAATTCCAGGCTAATGAAGCTGCTAAGCAGAGGGCGTTCCAACATAGAGAAAATGAGCTTAATAGGAAGAATCAGCGTGATATTGCCGCAGCTAAAGGCGCGAATAATAATGGCGGTTCTAAAAATGGCGGAGCAGATGGAGGATACAGCTACTCTTATACAAAGAAGGTAAAAAATGCTGAGACAGCAGCAGGATTAAGAGATAGCTCTGGAAAGCTTAATTCTAATTTGGATCCAGCAAAGGTTCAAAGTATGACAGAGTAGTAGCTCAAGGATTTAATAAGATTAAGATAGAGTGCATTATCGAAAAGTGTAACCGGTCCAGTTACAGCAACAACGGTAATAAGGCATTTGTCTAGAACTGGAGATGATCCTGCAGTATTTGGAACAAGACACGGACTAACTGGTGTACCTGGTTCAAAATCTAAGAAGATTAATTATACTGTAAATGGATCTACAACATTATATAGTGCACAAGATATTTATGGTTCTATGAGTGGAAGAAGAGCTGCATGGAAACATAAGGGTACAAATATTGTTGACAAAAATGGTCGAATAATAAGACTTAATGGTGGAGATAAGTTTGATAGACCAAACAATGTGAAAAATCCTTCAAGAATAGAAGACTTTATTGGAGATCCTAACTATTCTGTTGTAATGCGTCCAACGGCAAATGGTGAAACAGTTAGCGTAGTTGGTAGAGACGGAAAGCTTCACACTTATGACGCTGTTGATATTTATATCGGAACCGGAAAAGGAAGTAATTATAAGGATTTAAATAGAACACCAATTAGATCATATGTTCCAGTTTCTGGAACAGATTTATCAGTTGATGAGTTAGGTATATCGGCTGACCACTTTATAGCAAAAAAGAACGGATATAAAACTACTAATACAACAGTTGAAAATCCATCTGATTTTGATTATTAATACTATTTAATATGAATAGAAAATAGAGGGCTTATCAATAGCTTGTAAGCAATCCTAAAGTTTCTTCGGATGAAGAATTCTAGAAATAGTTACAAGATATTGTAAAAAGCTATAGTACAGAAATAACTCCTGTGTATACTACAAAACAGGACATTAGTAAAGAAAGAAAATAGATTAGATAGACAAGACAAAGACCCCAGCCGTTACTCGTTCCTGAAGGTTGGGGAGCTTTGACAATTAATGAAGAGTCTGCTAATCCAGTAAAAAGATATTAGGATAGTAAGAAGCGTTCAGAAAATGCGACGGATACGAAATGGGTGACTCCTGATTAGAATGTAATTAAAAACTACAAGCTTGATAAAGTCCTCAAAAAGAATCCAGAATCAGAGTACGCAAAACTTACAGATCCAAGATATGTAAAGTCATTAATGGTAAATAACGACAGCCAAATGTATGGACAAGTATAGGTATACGATCCAAAACATGATGCTGTAAGCACTTATTTACCAGACGGATCATTCGAGAAAAGACAGTCTTTTTCAGAATGGTCTAACCAAAGATTAAAAGAACAAGGATAGCTTGAAGATAAGTTTGTTCAAAATATGGGTGATGTAAATTACTTCCAAAGTGCATACAATACATTCCAGTAGAATAGAAATATGGCAGAAAGGGATTATTTTGCTGGTAATATACTCAGAACAAACGAAATGCTTTCTTACGCAAATGATGCAGAGCAGTATCTTAATAATTAGAGCAAAATAAACGAGTTTTCTAATATTATGGATGCTGCAGATTTGTATCAGAAGGGTCAGAACAAAGAAGCATTACTCCCATATTTAAGAAAACATGGACTTATATCATTGAATGGAAGCATAAATCCAAAGAAGCTTCAATAGATATTTGATGAATACAATGGGCTTAGAAAGCAAAATGAAAAGTTGTATAATAACTACAAAATATTACAGTCATACGAACCTACAAGATCTGGCAGGATGGCTCAGGGTTTTGATAAACAAATATTTCACCCTATAGATAGAGCTATATAGTCAGCAGAAAGAGCTATCGGAATGGGAGAGAAAAGTACATGGATCACCGATGACGTAGAAGGAACTAGATTTTATCTAGAAGGAATAGGTAATCCGAATACAACTCCTTAGTAGAAACTATAGATGATTAGAAATTTTAAAAACTCTATAGCAAAAAGATAGGCTTATTGGCAAAAGGGATACAAAGAAAATAATGCTGATGTAAAAAAGTACGAAAAAGGCATATCTGACAGATATAAATACGAGGATCAGAAATCTTAGGATGAAGGAATATTTAGTTTGCATAAACTGAAATATGGAACATGGGGAGTTCTTGGTTCATCAATGTCTTCTTACGAAAAAACTATACCTTCGTTAATTCTTGGATTCGCTGGAGCAGCTACTGGTAATTTAGCAATATCTGCAGGAACAGCACTGTTAGCAGGAGCTATTGATATGTCATAGGGTTACGATGAAAACTCTGGACAGATTGTTGGTGATTATAAAGCCTTGTTAGAGAAAAATCTTAACAACAAAGGCCTTTCCGGCAAATTTATGAAGGAAGGATCAGAATTCGCAAAAGCTAATGGGATAAAATTAACACCAGGAAAAGAAAAAGAAGAGTTACAGGATCTTCTTGTATCTGGACAATGGAAGTTAAAAGACAAAGATTTGGTATCAGTTTCTTACGAATCAGCCAGAGGTATAAATAGCGACTTCTATGACGACATGATGGCTACTGCTGGAGATACATATGTAGGCATAGCTGTAAACGCCATTCCTTTTGGTAAAATAGCAAATCTTGGCAAATTTACAAAGATGTCTTCCAAATTTAAAGCTGGATTGAGAAGTGCCATTGGTAGCGATAATTACAATACAATAAAACACGCCTTAGATATATCTAAGCTAAATACAGTTGGAGCCAAAAATGGTTTTGAAGTTGGTATGGCTGCAGCAGGACCTGTAGGTGGAGTTGTGGGATCAGCCGCTGCAAAAACAGGTTTGTATTCAGCTGGAAAATTTATTGGAAAAAATCTTGCCCCTGGAATGATCGCTGGTGGTGTAATTGGATCGCAATTCGATGACGACGATAGCCAGCTTGGAGCAACAATAGGAGTTGCTACAGGAGCTTTACTTGGAGGCTTGTTTGGGGCAACTGGAGGCAGAGTGTACATGGCAAACAAATTAGGCTAGCTTGCAGAAAAAGCTACAACGTTTGGCTAGTCATTACCTCCATCAATTTTAAAGATGACAGGCAAAATAAACGCAGATGTAATAAAGCGAAACTCAAAAGAGTTAATTGGTAGATTAGCTTTAAGAGATTTTTCCGAACGTGTAGAAGAAGGTAAACAGCAGTTACATTCTGAGCAATTTGTTAATGGATATTATCAAAATCATCCAGAGTATAGAGGATTTGTTGACAGATTAATGAACGACTTCCTTGTAGGTTCAAAAGCTTCGTATGCTACTATTGGTAGTTATATGAATTTGGATTTGCTCGGAGACAGGGAATTGATGCAAAATATAAACTCTGTAATACTTGGCGGTGGTGGCCACGATGTGGCTACAAATATATTTGGATCAGCATATAGAACATCTAGACAGATTACTGCTAATAATGTAATAGCCAGAAACCTTTATCTTGATAAAATTGGTACAAGAGATCTGTATAGAACAGGTTTTCAGTATGCTAAGCGTGCATTGAGAGGTCCAAATAGATCAGCTGAAGCGTTAGAGGCGTTTGATAAGATGATAGAATACTCTAATGAGCAGTCTAAAAAATTAGATCAGCTGCAGACTAAGTACTCCAATATGTCTCAAGCACAGTAGCAGTCAGAAGACGGCATGCAGCTTGCATAGCAGATTTAGCAAGCTAAGCAATTCTTGGACCCAGAATTAATTTAGGATGCAAAGAAGTATTATTCACGTGTTTCTAGATTAGCTAACTCTAGATTAATACAAGACGCTGCCAAGAAGCAAGGAATAGAAACATAGGACAGTTGGAGAAATAAGAAGCAAAATGATAAATTTGCAAAATTTATTTCCCGTGTGGCAATGTATGATCAGCTTTCTGAAGACAATAAAAAAGAGAATATAGATCCATTAGTAAACGCTATAAACGACTTGATGCAGTAGAGGGAAATGCGTGTCATTATGTCTTAGTTTGATTCTAGTGACTTCACATACGATGGTAGCATGGATCAATAGATTGGCGTAGATCTTGCATAGAATCGTAACCTTGTAACAGAGTCACGTCGCAGATAGTAGGATCAAGAGGATGATAAAACACAAGCTCGCAGAGATCTTCTTAAAGCAAAGAAATAGGCTCTTACTCAGCTTTATAACGACATAGAAAAGTCCGAAAAGAATTTTAACAATAGAAACGACATTGGGTTTGTAAAAGCTGTCGTAGGAGAATTAATTGGAGAAGTTGAAGATTAGGCAGAAAAAGAAGCTGGAGAAAATCAAAGTGTAATAGATGAATATAACGAGTCGTTTTCTGACAACAAAAATCATACAGGGTTTACAGACTAGGAGTACGAAGATCTCAAAGATAAATTTAGACAGATGGCATTGTTTACTGTAGACTAGGTAAACTATGATAAAATGTTGGACAATCTTCTTGGTACATCGCATCTCAAAGAATGAGGATAACTCTTAAAAAACAAATAATAGGAGCATGAAGAAAATAAAAGAAAGAAACATTTCTGGCAAAAGTAGCAAGAATCACCAGATTTGTTTGAATATGATAGCCTTGGAAAGTTTAAAGACATCTTAGATAAGACTAATAAATTTTATGAGCCTAGAAAAGACTAGATCGAAGACGTTGACAGATCAATAGAAGATGACAGAAAGCTTCAAGATGAAATTGAGTTAGACTTTTAGAGAAGATTAATAGACGATACAGAAGAAGCTGAAGAGTCCGAAAGAAATGAGCAGATCGATGCTTTAGCCGCTGCAAGAGCTGGACTTGAAGAAGAACTCGGAATTAATGACGAGAAACAAAATCAAGATGACACTAATGTAGAAAAACCGGTTGCACCTATTACAGAAGAAACACCTACACCATCACCAGTTTAGGATAAAGATAGTAATACAGAACAGTAGCCTAAAGATGATACGGATAATAACCAAGAGTAGCCTAAAGATGATACAGGTCAACCTCAGCCAGAAGCTACAGAGCCATAGACTCCAGAACCAGAGTCTCCTAAACCTTAGCCAAAATTTGAATAGTCTGAAGCAAGTAAGTAGGTTGGTGGTAGATTAAATAGCTATAAAGTATGGTGTGACAAGCATGTAAAGAGAAATTTGACTACAAGTTCTCATTATTTTATAATAGATGAAGATGGTAAACTTCAGCTTGCTAGACGTGTTCATAGTACACTTGACAGTAGAGAGTCTGATACTAACGCTAATCTTATTTCTAGAAATAAATAGATACAAGATTTTATCGAAAACCTAAACAAGATTACTACATTAGAACAGCTTACAGAATATGTTAATAGCGTAGACGAGACCAAGAATATACAGGGTTATATAGATTATCTGAAATAGGGTGAGTTTAAAGATTACTTTGACGATGAAGTAAAATTCGGTATTGCTCACGAATTAGTTAATAAAGGAATTGGTACACCTGGTGACGTAGGAAATCTTATTGACTTTATATGTAGATCTTTCTTTGCAGGAGAGCCATTATCATATGGTACAAATTTACAAATATTTGACGGAGAAGTTAGTAGTATAAGAGAATTTATGAACGGCGATACGTTCGCCTCCATAATATCTTAGCTGAAATCAATACAGGAATACTACAATTCTTTAGGATGGACCCTGTATACTCAACCATACACTTGGCACACATCGAGATTTGATTCGAAAACTGGAAAGCGTATAAATATTGCTGGAGAAACCGACATGATAGCAGTCGATCAAGACGGCGGTATTCATATCATAGATTTTAAAACGTCTAAGAAATCGTTTACTCGCAAAAGTGGTGGCAAAACTGATCTTGAAAAAATTGATCCAGGATACAGAACAAGCTGGATTGGTTTTTATTCAGAGCAGTAGACTATGTATAAACTTATGATGTAGGATAACTCTCTTGAGTTTAATATAAAATCTGTAGAGCTACTGCCATTTAGCGTTAAGTTGAAGAAAGACGGAGATAGCTTTATTTTAAATAAAGTTACTAATGAACCTAAGAGCAAATCTATACAAATAGACTTCAGTAATGATGTAGAAAATAGATTTACAAAATAGATAAACATAGATGAATTCAGGTAGGCTTATGATTATACCAGAGAGTTAATGCTATCTACTTATAAAAAGATTGCTGCTGAATTAGATGCTATTGACAACTTGCCGTAGTCTTATAGAGGAGACTTAGAGAGAATATTTAATGATGCTCCAGATGCTATTACTGAGTTTGATAATACACAGGAGATGCTTACTAAATTACAGGCTCACACATCTTAGATGAATGACATTATAAATAGAATGAAGCAAATCCTTGAAGATGCTGGAGAATACGAAAGATAGGAAGCTGAAAAAGCTGAAGAATTAGCAAAAGCAGAGTAGAGAAGAAAGGCAGAAGAACGAAGAAATAATCCGAATCCAGAAGATTATGATGCAAAACAACAGATATATGCTGATATTGATAGAACTTTGGAAGCTATATCGGACATAGTATCATATGATTCTAATGGAGATCCTTAGGATTTGGCTCCAGATAAACAGGCCGAGCTTTCTAAACTTATGTCTGAACTTTATGAGATTGCTGTGCAGCTTAAAGATTTATCAATACTTCCAGAAGATATTGAAAAATAGAATGAAATATTTCAGACTGTATAGACAATAGAGGATGATTTCGGAATCACTAGAGACGAACACAATGTTGTAAAAAAATACAGTAAAGCTAAGATGAATCCGTTTAACAACCTTGACCAAAAACAGATAGATGAAGACGAAGACCTTGTTAAACTTTCTACAGAATCTGATTTCGTTACAAACTCTACATTTACATATAAGATAGGTGAATATACCGATAAGCTTGGCGAAAAAAAGAAAACTGTATTTGTTGATATAGAATATAATGGAAAGGCTGGAAAAAAGTCATTTAAGGATATGCGAGTATGGGTTTCTTCGTATTCTATAGATGGTAAGCATTTGGCAAAAACATTGTACGATCAGATCACTTAGCTTTAGGATAAATTACAGAAAGGATATAAACTTGTTCCAGAGCGAGTGAATAGAACGAATGGTAAAACAAAAACGCTTAGATCTCAGCAGCAAAAGAATATTCTTGATACAGAGGTATCTAAGACATTAGGAACAGATTTGTATAAGATAAAGTTCGACGGTAAGTAGAATACTATTGGTATAGTTAAGAAAAATTCTACATCAGAAGGTTCCATACTTACAGTATTCGCTCCTAATACGTATGGTGATCTTACAAGAAGTATACAATCTTATCCTATTAATCAAGCGCTACATCAGGGAGACTTTGTTGTATTATATAGACCACAATACGATGAATTAAGTGGCTTTGAAGAAAGAGATCCTGTTCCTATCATAATGAGAACAAAGCAAATATCATAGAATGATGCGGATCTTATTACTGATATACTACGCTAGATAACTCACGAAGAAATATCTCCTGCTCAATATTATTATAAAGGTGACAAAAATACCGGTTTGTCATACGGTCAAATTCTTAGTTTATTCTTCCCATTTGGTGAAAACTTACCAAATCATGGCAAGAACCTTATGTCTATATATATTGATAAGGATAACCCTGCCAAGGTTATGATATCTATAAAAGAAAAGGATCCAAAAACAGGGTTGAAGCAACTAAAGCAGCATTATTATTCATACGACTTTTCTGATGATGAACAAATAAAGCAATTTAATAAAGATATACAAAAGTATAAAATTGCAGCTAGAGCCAACTTCTCTTAGCAAAACCTCGCAGAAAATGACGAGTTGTATGATCTTAAGGATTTTTTTGAAAAGAATCCTAATGAAGTTTTACAATTCGGTGACTCTGTAAAATTTGAAGCTAGTGATTTTAAGAATCCTAAACAGTCTAATCAGAGTCTTGGTGGCCTGGCTTGGTATATAAAGAATAACGTGCTTACTACAGATTTTAATGGATTCGAGTCTTCCAAAATAAGTTTTGATGGAGTAAAAGTTGAAAAAATTGAAAAGGAATCAACAGAAGGTGAAACGCCTATTGACGAGAGTAAGGAAATAGAAGATGCTGCGGACGACGAAAATAAAGATAATGACGCTGTAGACGATTGGTTTGATAATGATAATTAGGAAGTAGATTATGTAGCATGGAACAATAGAACTCAAAGACATAGAAATTTTGAGTACGATACCGAAAGGGCTGCTAGAGAAATTCATAGACTGTTAGGAAGCGTTCGTTTAGACTTTGCAAAGAACAGTAAAGGAGAAGATGATTTCGTAGCCATGCTTAGAGGTGGAGTTGGAGTAGTCGGAAGATGTTATGCAGACTCTATTATATTATCTAAATTTGCAGACGAGGGTACAGAGTATCATGAAGCATTCCACAGAATTGCTGAGATATTAATTCCGAAGAGATTACATGATAAGTTGTATAAAGAATTTAGAAAAAGACATTCTAATACAATATTTACAGACAAACAGGTTAGTGAAGAATTAGCTGAAGGATTTAGAGTTTTCATGCTAAATAAACCTAGATTACACTGGAGCTTAAATCTTGTAAAAATGTATAATAATATTAAAGACTATATTCATCAAGTAAGCAATATGAATATTGGATGGAAGTTATATACTGCTTATATGATAGCAAACTCTGGTATATTTAGGTATGTAAAGGCTAGCAATAAACGAAAGGAAGAGTTTAAGAACACATTTAAATTTAAAAATGCAGAGAGTTCTTTATTTAAGCGTGGAGGCAGATCATTCAAATACGTTCTAAACCAGCAGATGTATGATGAGTTAATAGACACTCTTGTATACGCAGTACTTAATAATCAGAATTTTGATTGGGGTGGATCTGATATACAAAATATAAGAGTTGATCTTGGCTATATAACAGGTAATGCTATTTCTGATGAGAAAAGGAAGAAACAGGCATAGGCGCTGTATAATGCAATAGCCGCACCATAGGTTACAGTAGAACAGCTTGAATCAAAGTTAGGAGAATCTAAATACAAACAAAAAGCAGTTGGATTCCTGGCGATGAAAGAGTTACTGCAAGAAGATGTGTATAACAATGTTGTGATGGACGATGTCGCTGCAAAACTCTCATCTATAGCTACAAATGCTACAAAGATAGCCGAAGAAGACAATGTTGCTGACGTAGAGGATGACCCAGATGCAGATAATGGTAATATTGGAGAACATACTAGAGCGTCTTACGAGTTCTCTAGATTTAGCAAGGCATCACAAAGAGTTAAATTCTTCTTCTCTACATTCAGTAACTTTAGATGGGATACAAGATTTAAAGTTGATGAGAACAATCACGTAACATTCCAAAGAGTTCTTGTTGCAGAGAAGAATGGTCTTGGTATGCCTAAATTTATGGATGCAGGAATTGCTTTTAATAGAGTAATGAACTAGCTTCATGATATTTCTACAATACAAGATTTGTATGAAAAAGTATCATCTAGGGCTAATGATAACCCTATGTTTAAACAATTCAAAAAGAGACTCGATGTTCTTATAGAACAAGCTAAAACAGATCCTGATAAAGAAGCTCTTCTTACTTAGATAAAAATGATCATAAAGTCAAATAAAAATACATTTATGATCTGTAAGGCTAACCGAAACCCTTAGAGCGGAAAGTATTCGTTGAGTATATAGAGCTCTGATAGTGATTACTCTTCTATATATCATAAGCAAAAGTGGTCTCAAATGTTTTCAAATGGTGGAGGTATGTCAATTCTGCATAAGAATGATAAAGGTGAGACCGTTTTAAAAGATGGACACAATGCCAGAGAGCTATATGATATAAAGAATTTCTTTACTGCACCAATGGGAGAAAGGGGACAGGTTAAGATAAATTGTAAACTTATTAAAGTTTATGGTTTGTTTGAACATTTGGAAGACCCGGATCACAGACCGTTTACAATAAAGAATGTATGGAGAAGAAAAGACTCTAACGATCCAACGGATCTTATAGTAGATTGTCGTAACGAAGGAGACTTTGTTGCTATTAAACAGGACTTCTGTAACCAATTACAAAAGCTTGGTATAAACTTTACTTTAAGTGAATTAGATTACATGCTCGAATAGAAGTATGGATAGTCTGACGCTAATGCAATGAAGTAGTTATTCGAGAGTTCTGTAGAATGGATTGACAGTAAAGACGGAGAGAAGAAAAAAGCAGGATTATTCGAAAGCTTTTATTCTACGCTCGATAGCTTAATAAAGCCATATTCTGGTAAAGTTGTGCTGAACATTAATCAATAGTATATAGATAGAATTTGGGATAACGTTACTCTTACAAAAGAGTTATCTAGATGGAAGTATAATTATGAGCACTCTCAAGAAGAATTGTCTGTATTAGCTATAAATAATAACAAATACTACCAGATATCTGATAATAATTACATCTCTGATATGGTCGACAATCTTAATGGTGTACAATACCATGAAGGATCATCAAAAGATGGGTACATAATGGATTAGAGTGTAAGAAACCTTATCGAATACTCTTACAATTATATAGAAAGTGATGAGTCTACCCCAGATTAGAAGGTAGGAATTGGAAGTATTATAGCAAAATAGATGATTCAAAAAGATCATCCTAATATTAGCGTTAGAACGCTTATTGGATTTAAAACTAATCAAGGACAAGATAGAGGTAGAGATTATTTTAAGATAACAAAACGTGAAGACTATGTTGCTAAAATGACAATCCTTTAGAAGGGCTATATAGTATTCCCTACAATGTCTGATAAAAAGACGTGGGTATTCTTAGATGGAATTAAATTGCCTGGTATTAATTATAAAGAAGGTGCTGCGAAAAAGAACCTTCCAACAATATCCGCCAAAATGGTAGATGGTAAAGAGCAAATTAATATAACGTTCCCTAACAATGTACTCGACCAGTTTATAGAGTACGCTATGTGTGAATATGAGTCTATCAAAGAAGCTATAGACATGGATTTGAAGCCAGAAGAGGTTATAGCAAACTTTGACAACAAAGATTAGGGCAAATACTTCTCTAGTCTTACTGGCGTTTATGATAAAGATGGTAATTTTATTTCTTTTGTAGATAAAGAGGCTGGATATGAGAAGTCTCTTAAAATAGCTGAAGAGACATTCTTTGATATGTCAAAGATTTCTATAGACCAGCAAAGAGCTATGATAAATGAACTTCTCGTAAGACAGACTTAGAAAGAAATAGAGTACATGAAGAAGCTTCATCTTGTATCTCAAAATAAATTAGGTCAGTATATTAACAAAGGTCTAGACACAATTACTATTGGTAATATCAAGAGTGCAATAAAGACAGGAAGACAAAACAACGCCATCACTGGTAACAGCGATGCAATTTGGTGTCTTGCTGCCGATATCACAGCTAAGTCTATTATGTCTTTGCAGGAGGTAGAAAGAATATTTAGCGGTAACCCAGCTTATTATAAATGGTAGTTTTCTGGTGCATCACTCGTAGATAGATAGGTTGATGAGTTTAAACGATTTGGTGGTCTTATATCTACTGGTGATAACAACGTATTGGATTTCATTAATTCAAAGGACGGCGAATATACATGTGCAGAAGTGGCTAACGAGTTAGTAAGTTCCCCTCAATACGATAAGCTTAAATAGCTTATGACCGAAGGAGAGTACAAGTCCGCTCTTATAAACCTCGCTCAAGATGGATAGGTGCAATTTACACCAGATTAGATAGACGCTATGACATTAGACGAGGTTAAACAACATATACCTGAAGATGTAAAGGATATTGTTGAAACGAAAATTGCTGCAGAAACTAAGTCTTACGAAAATGGTATTGATGTCGCCGATGGTGGAGCTTATATCACTGCTAATATGTGTGAGAATTTGCTTCGCATGAACGGAAAATGGAGCAATGATATAGAGAGAGCATTTAAGATTCTTAAATCATCAACAAAGGAGCATTTAACACCAAAAGAAATGTTATCTATAGCAGAAAATTACCAGAAGGTATTCACATCTGTTATTGGGTGCTATAAGTATACAGCTTTTGGGTTAAGAAGACAAGATGTTAAGTCTAAAACTAAACCTTAGACAATAACAAGACTTGTGCCTTATTATAACAAAATGGCTCTTTTCCCAATATTTGACTGTATCGCTACTGGTAGAATGGCTGATATTTATTAGAAGATGAAAGCGTAGAACATAGATATGCTTATGATAAATTCAGCTGTAAAAGTTGGTAGCCAAGGTAGCCTTGGTGGTAAGGAAACTGAGAATAAAATAGACTTTGCAAGTGACAGTATCAAGTTTAACACTTATAAGCAGAAGTATCAATTCTTAAGAAAACAGCTTAATACGGATCCAGGAGACAAAGATCTTTAGAACATGGGTACACAGATGACTAAAATCGCTCTTAGTAATATTGTGTTAGGAAGAACATATACAGTTAAGAATAATGATGGCTCATTTACTACTAAGACAGGATTATAGTTAAGAAATGATATTATGTCTGCAATAAATGATTTATCTAAACTTGGATACGACTCGCTTCAGAAAGAATTCTTTGACAAAGATGAAGATGGTAATATAAAGCTTAATGAGGAAAGATTTGCTAAATATTTAAGAAAGCAGCTTACTGATAGAGACGCAGATAATAACTCAGTTGGAGCCCTTAATATAGTATACACAAACTACGACGATGAAGGCAATCCTATAAAAGGTACAGAATAGATGGAAATACCTTTAGCTGCTACATCAAACTCAAACTGGATAGAAAGTATTCTTACATCTAGTATTAATAAGCGAGTTATAGATATAGCTACACCTGGTGCTCCATTTATTCAGAGATCAGTTTGGGGTATGGAAGGAATGCCTACTAAATTATTAGATAATCAAGTTCCTGGTATATTTAATGGCACTCTCAATCATGGCAATCGTCTTTAGATGATTAATGAAGAAGGTTCAATGGACTGTATGCTGTCATTAGATTACTTTGTTGAATACTATGAGGACAAAGATGGCGAAGAGGTTATGTACTTCAGACCTGCTGGAAAGAAATGTAGACTATAGGTATTTGATAAAGATACCAAAAAGTTTAGAAACATGTCCTTTACAGAAGCTAGAAAATGGCTTATTGATAACAAGGTTATTGGTTCTGCTTTTGATTATACTGACAAAGATGGTAATAAAGTCCATAAAGACGGAGCTGGTGCCAATATTATTGGCTATCGTATTCCTACCCAGGCTCAGTCATCTATACATGCTTTAAGATGTGTTGATGTTTTACCTGTTGTTAGAGACACCGTAGTACTTCCAGAGGAGTTTACAAAGATAACTGGTTCTGACTTCGATATTGATAAACTTTTCTTAAGTTGTAAACCTTACAATTCTTATAAGGATAAGGATGACCATAATAAAAGAAAAGTTAATTTTGATTTTGAAGAAGGATCTGAGCAGGATTTGCAAGCAAAGCTCATGGATGGATATATGTCGTTGTTACTTGATTGGAAAAGCGAAGACGATAAGGATTCTAGAACATGTAACATACTTCATAGATCTATTGATAATGATACATCTCTTGTTAAAGCCAAAGGTGCATCATATTTAGGTTTTAATGTACTTTCTGATATAGAGCAAAATCTTGATAAAGAACAAGTTGTAATGCCATATGATTTCTATACACCTAGAAATCAAGTAGAGACTAAGGATACGTTCTTAACAGGTAAAACCGGTATCGGTCCGTTTGCGTTGAATAATAACAGCTAGATCCTTACAATGCTTTATGATGTTAAGTTTACACAAAAGGTAGGTACTATTATGAAAGACCTTGGTCTTGATAGGCTTGGTAAAACTCTTGATAGAAATCAGCAGAATATATTGTCTTGGCTATCTGCTATGATTAATGCTCATGTTGATATTGCTAAAGATCCATATATCACTAGATTAAACGTAAATCCTTATACATACAATCTTGTAAACCTGCTTCTTAGAGTTGGACTTGGAGAAGATACATTCTACTTTACAACTCAAAGCATCATGAAGGATTTAGCTTTTGCGTACAACGATTCTGTTAGTACGTATATGGCTGACGATAGTAAGACACCTTGGTAGAGACGCAGGGATGCAGAAAACGACGTTCTTAAGAAGTATTTCTCAGAAGAACCAGAAGATGATAATAATCCTAATTGTATACCTAGTATAATGGAGGAAATACAGAAAGGTTTTGATGATATTCCTACAGCTGTAGAACAAGACTATATAATTAGGTAGATTTTAGGAGAATTCTAGAAAGATGGTAAATGGGTACGAGGCTATATTGATGCAGAAGGTAATGAGCATTTAGTTGATGTTAAGAACAAAGTTAGAAATTCTATAATTAGAGAGATGTCTATAAATTAGAATCCTAACAAAAAGGGATACATAGACCCAACGTCAACTAAGAAGATGTTCACAGTAATGTCTAGAGATGGTAAGGAAATAAAATTATCACCATTAGATGTTACAAGATGGATATTTATAGCCAATAAGAGGTTTGAGAAGCCTGGTGACGCATTGGCAAATCTTGTTAAATATTCTAAGATAGACACAAAGAAATAGGGTAAAAATATAGCAGAACAAGATGCTTATCTTAAAGGATATAATGATACATATAATCCTGGAGGATAGACATACTAGCAGTTCGAACCTACAAGCTTATCTGCATTAAAAGATGGTTCGTATATAGGACAAAAAACAAAGTATGCTACAGACCTGTATAGAGACGTAGTTGGACAACAGCTTCTTTCTTCTTGTATGGCTGTGTTTGGAACCAGAAATAAAGAAGGTAAGAGAATGAAAGATGGTATATTACCTCAAATACTTAAAGCTATAAATAGAAAAGACGGAGCAGTTCCGGCTGACCTTCTTAACAAGATTATGATACAGATAACATCTTGTATTAAATCGGAGTTCTTTAACAATTATTGTGATGAAAACGATATAAATATTCACGACTTATTCTCTGGAGACAATACGATTTATGATAGATTACTTGATCTTTAGATTAAAGCTGAATCTGATCCAAGCTATTCTTACCTTAAAAACAATCTGCTTTTGAAGGTTCTTGTTCCAACTTTAAATACTGAAGACGGTCCTAATAAAATAGAACACGATCAGATAGAATTACTTAACACATTTGGAGAAAGAGAGGGTACATACGAAAAACCAAAGTTTGTAAAATTCTTTAATTCAATGGATGATGATAGTAAGAATTCTAACTACGTATATGAAGCTTGGGAAAGATTGCTTGAAGATACAGATGAAACAGTAAGAAAATTTGCTAGAGATTTGGTTGTATATTCATTCTATTCATCTGGAGATATGTCTGGTTTCTCTAAGTTCTTTAAGTATGTTCCAAATAGTTGGAGACTTAGTTCCGGATACGTTGATTTCGTAAGAACTAAACTTAAGGACTTAAATACAAGAATACCATCTGCTGTTTATATACAGGATATGGTTGATGATATAATTTTAAATAACTGGTTCGATAATGATTTTGTAAAAGAGTATCGTCCTAGTTAGCTTATTGGAGTTGTTGGTCAAAATACAATAACATATAATCCTCATGCAAAGCCAGAAAATATGATTAGTATGTACGCTAGGTATAAAGATTATTAGAAAAAGGTTTTAACAAACAATTCTGGAGAAGCTATTAATATGTTTGGAATATTATCTCCATTTGATCACGCTGCCCCTAATATAGCATGCGGCTTAACTGTAAGAAATGGAAAATATCAATCAACTATTGATTATCAGCATCCTCCTAGATTTATAAAAGTGTCTAGAAACAACATGAAGAAAGGGCAATCTCAACACGATTATACAATCTATATGCATTATACTACTGGAGAAAAACGTATTTAGAATAGTAATGGCGAATATGAAGCTATACGTTATCCAATTTACGTTAAAGTAAATCCTAAAGGATACAAAAACGGAATATATAACATTACAGAATTTGGAACACCAAAATCAGTAAATAATGTATTTGGTATACAAAGTAGAGATGCTGCAGGAAAGTCGTGGAAAGATATATAGCCTACTGCTTTTGATCAAGAGATTAATAAAGTTAAGATTGAACAGGGTAAACCTACTACATCAAGAGTTAGTGATGTTGAAAATATTGACAGAATATTAATTGGTACAGAGAACGGTAAGATTCTTCCTCATTTAGGAAGCGAATATTATAAAATATCTGACGATCAGGGAGAGCGTGAATGGAAATCAAGTGTTCCTGATCAGTATAATTATGGAGAAGGTGACGAGAAGGGATCATTGCTTGAAGATTTATTTAACTTTAAAGATTCTCAATTAAATAAAAAGGACACTAAAGGTAAAACATTAGCATAGCTAGATGACGAATTAGGATGCTAATAAAATGTATTAGTTATGGTTTGTATAATAAGAAGTAAATATTAGAACGAGCTAAAACAATTATCAGGTATATTGGGCGGTGAGAAAGCCGCCCACTATGCTTTATGTATGAATAATGGGTACAATCTTACTGATACTAAAGAAGGTAAGCATTCTAAATTATTCGATTAGCTCAAAGAAAAATACGGAGAAGATGAAGCTATAAGAATGAAAACTTACATATTTACTCCGTAGTTTACAGATTAGTTTGGAGACTGGTATAATTAGGCTGTAGAAAATACGGATGAAAACGGAGAGCCGGAAGTTCAATTTGTAGAAAAATTCTACAACAAACAGCAATAGAAAGATTCTTAGAAATCTATAATGATGTCTACCTTTGGTATTGAATCAAAATTAGATTAGATGAAAGAATCTTTATCTTGGGATGAAGGCGAAGCTATTGATGCCGCTATATAGAACTCTTTACAAATAGAAGATTAGAAAACTACTATTAATCCTGGAGAGCCTTTGATACATTTCTTTAAAAGGAAAAATATCAATAGAGCCAATTTTATAAATAGTAGAGTAAACCAAATAATGTAGAAAAGACAACAAGTTTTAGCTTAGCATTATGGTTTAAAATAGGTAGTAAAAGATGATGGCTCTATAGAATACTCAACTGATAGTAAAGATGTAGATAAATAGATTCTTGTTAAGTTTGTAAATAGCCTTGGCGATAAGCGTGGAATGTATAGAGAAGCAGAGCATACTTTGTATATCTCGCTCATAAACGCCGATCCAACAACTATGAACCACGAATTAGCTCACTATTATGTAAGAACATTCTGGTAGAGCAAAGAAGTGCAGAAAGCCTTATCAATATTTGATGATAAGAAACTTAGTTCTAGATAGCTTGAGGAAAGATTAGTAGAAGAGATAACATCACGTACAATGGCTGAAAATTTCTCTACAGAGCCACAAAAGAGGTCTATAATACAATAGTTCTGGAACAGCTTTAAAAGCCTCTTAAATCGCCTTATTTTGGGCAAAATGACCGAATCTAAGAAGAATGATATACTTGACTCTATAGCAGCTAACTTTTACTTGAACAAATAGCTTGAATAGGACTACAAGTCAATGGCTTTCTACGATAAGTATAATGGCGATATGTTTTAGCAGGGCGATATACCAAATGCTAATGACTTAAAGGTATACGAGACTATATCAACAGCCGTTAAACGTAGATATTCGGCAGAGCGTGCTCAAAAGGCAAAAGATACTATAAAGATACAGACTCTTAGGGCTAAAATAAAAGAATATCAAGAAGATATTGATTTGGGCTTCTTTGGAGAACATGTAACAAGAAGTACAGATGAGTAGCAAGAAAAAATAACATCTAATGTAGAATGGATTCTAGACCAGGCTAGACGAGAATTAAATGTACTTGGAAGACATTTGTCAGATAACAGGGCAGGCGTAGAATAGATGACAGCAAAATAGCTATTCGACGCACTTACAAACGTTGTTGGATATTATGAATATATATTCAATAATAAACAGTATGGAATATTCTAGTCTTTAGGAAAATATGGCAATAGTGGTATAGCGGAATTTAAAAACGATAGCACTTTGTATCAGGCTTTTCAAGAAGCAAAAAGAGATTTAGATTCTATACATGAAGAATTGAATACCTAGATAAAAGAATATTTAGGAAAACGATTGTATGATTTCGTATAGGACAATGTAACAATTGGAGATAAAGATGTATTTTACCAGAATGTTATGCACTGGTTATACAATGAAATAGACAATGGCTCATTAAATGCATTTGAAAAGTATGTTGGTATAGCTTCTAGTTCAAAGTCTTAGTTAATTAGAATTGTTGATAATATGATTCAATCAGTTAAGAACGAGAAAAGAAGAAACGCTCTTACTGTTGGTCATGAATTTGTTAGCAAAATGAATAAGTTAGCTGGTCATTCTGTTTCTAATTATTAGGCTAGATTTTGTGAGACTGATTCTGATGGAAAAACTACCGGTTATTGGGTAAGACCAATAAACTATGGTTAGTATTACAAAGAGAAAAAGCAATTCGTTATCGACCTTGCAAAAAAGCTCGGGTTGAATCCAGATTCAAAAACAGGTAGAGTTGACCTATCTAATGTTGATACAAAAACCAAGAGAGATTTCTTAAACAGCATTGAAGACTGGGTTGGAGAACATGCACATAGAAGATATAAGGCTGAATATTATAAAAAGAAGAGAGAGTTTTTGTCAGATGATACAATGAGGACAATGGGTGCAATACAAAGACAAATAAACGTCCTATTATCTAAACAGTATGACGAAGATGGATATTTTATGCCTTATAGATTAGGAAGATCTGATAGAGATTTACTTGAAAGACTTTAGAGAGAAAAACAGCAACTGTCTAATTTTTATGATAGAATAGAGGTGTCTTCTGGCGAAGTTAAAATAGTTCCTAAGACAGGAGACGCTTTGCGTATGGCTGAAGAAATTCATGCATGGTATAACTATATTAATGGAAAGATAAAATATAAACCTAATGTAGAAAAATACTCTGCTGGATTAAAAAAGCTACAAGATTAGTTATAGAACGCAAGTTCTTCGTCAGAAAAGTTAAAGATACAAAACCGTATAAAAAGCTACTTACACTATAATAGCAAATGGCAGCACACTGAAGACTTCTAGAACCTTTTGAATGAATGTCATTCTGGCGAACAGGATAAGAGATTAGCTATATTGTAGGAAAGAAGAAGAAAATTACTCATACCTGCCAAAGATGTTAATGATGCATTAGCTTCTCCAGACTTACAAAATTTAACTGTTGAAGACTTAAAATAGATACAATATCTTGATGAATAGATATCTAGAAGAAAGCTTGTAATAGAAAATAATTATGAAACATTAAAGTCAAAAGAAGAGAGTGGTACGCTAACTCCTGCAGAAAGGAAATATCTCGATAAGTTAGAAAAGTCAAAAGAAGAACCATCTTGCGATTTTAACGATATAGCAGCGATGGATGAAGTTAAAGTTCGTGGAACAGAAACAACTATGTATGATTGGTGGGAAAACAAGCTTAAGAACGAAGGTTGGAGCCAGTAGTAGATTACTGACTTATTGTGGTACACAGATAGAAAAACTGGAGAATCTAGAGTATTGAGCTGCTTTTTTAGGATGGTTCCAAAAGTTGATGAAAATAGCGAGGATGAAC